>Ga0335078_10000440_pt1 | contig 64832 bp, 59 predicted proteins | sample Lox_Sample_32_FD_206711 | JGI IMG/M metagenome (GOLD analysis project Ga0335078, IMG submission 206711) | Soil microbial communities from Loxahatchee National Wildlife Refuge, Florida, United States - Lox_Sample_3.2 | ecosystem: Environmental > Terrestrial > Soil > Wetlands | place: USA...
TCAAGAGGCCAGACAGGAGTGTCCGACCACGCGGGCAAAATCTTAGCCCTGCACGAGCAGGACGCTCGCGCCTACATCCGATCAAGAGGCCAGACAGGAGTGTCCGACCACGCGGGCAAAATCTTAGCCCTGCACGAGCGGGACGCTCGCGCCTACATCCGATCAAGAGGCCAGACAGGAGTGTCCGACCCACGCGGGCAAAATCTTAGCCCTGCACGAGCGGGACGCTCGCGCCTACATCGCAATCAAAATGCGCGGACAGGAATGTCCGCGCTACACGAGCAGGAATTCCGGCTATAATGCTTGCCATCCGCGTTAAGGAAACTGCGAGGAGGATGGAATGGCCGGAGCAATCCCGGAGAAGTATCGCGATCTGTTCACGAAGCGCGCGTTTGCCAGCTTAGGCACGCTGATGCCGGACGGGCGTCCGCAGGTAACGCCGGTATGGTGCGATCTGGAAGGCGACCACGTGATTTTTAATTCTGCCAAGGGCCGGCAAAAGGATCGCAATGTGCGGCGCGATCCGCGGGTGGCCATGGCCATCATCGATCCGGACAATCCCTATCGCTACATGGAAATTCGCGGGCGTGTGGTCGAGATCACCGAGCAGGGCGCCGACGCGCACATTGACAAGATGGCAAAAAAATATCTGGGAGTGGACAAGTATCCGTACCGGCAGCCCGGTGAAGTGCGCGTCATGTATAAGATTCAACCCGAACACACGACCACGATGGGCTAAGGTCAGGGGTAGACTGTGTAAGAAAATCCCAAATTCTTTGCGGCTACGCTCAGAAGGCTTAAAGCCTTTGATTATTCTGCCGCGGTCAAATGGACCAGGAGATGCGTTAACGCGAATCCATGTTTTGTCATCGGGGAAATAGCTTAGGAGCATTTCTGTAAGCGTCGCTACCCTATACCCCACGCAAAGACCCACCCTTTGCCCGATGGCGAATCGTGCCCGCAGGCACTAGCCTAACGACAAGATCGAAGAATCGAAAAGGCTCTTTGTAATCACGACAATTTCAGATCTTAACCAGGGAAAAGGACCAGCGGACAATTCCCGGTCCCCGCTGTCTGGCTCTCACACACTCTGGAGTGCCTTCTCACGCGTGCGGGCTTTACTGGCCGCTGAACGCGCCTACTTCTCAAGATCACGAAGGGAATCTGCGAAAAAACAAGGAGGCTACAAATGAAAAAACAGTTTACTCATTTAATGCTCGGCATCACGCTCTCAGGGTTGCTGGTAAGTGCAGCCTTGGCAGACGGCCGGGGAAACCTTGTTTCCAACCAGAAGAACTTGCAAGCAGTCGCAGCCACCACGGAGGCAAGTATAGCGGCGATGTCGTCCGCTGCGCAGGCAACGAGCACCCCTCCGCCGGGGAAAACGACTGCCCCTCCACCTACGAACCCGATCGTGCCGGTACCACCGCAGCGACCTTCGCCGCAAGCTGTAAGCATCGCGGCAATGTCGTCCGCCCCTCAGGCAACGAGCACCCCTCCGCCGGGGAAAACGACTGCCCCTCCGCCGACGAACCCGATCGTGCCGGTACCACCACAGCGACCTTCGCCGCAAGCTGTAAGTATGGCGGCGATGTCGTCCACCCCTCAGGCAACGAGCACTCCTCCGTTAGTGCCACGGAAACCGTTCTTTCCAACACCGCCGCGCGTGCCACACGTTGGCTGAAGTGTCTTTAGCCGATCAGTAAATGGGCGCAAAGGGAGTCCTCAGAACTCCCTTTGCGCTGTATAGCTCAGGGTTGAAGCTCGGGCAGGCGACGCAGGCCGGCGTGATCTATTCGGTGAAGACAACGGACTGCACGCCGGAGATCTCGAATCGTTTGCGGCAGCGCAGGTTTTTGCAGGCCAGCATGTCGTCTTTTCTGAGCATGTAAGAGCGGGCTTTGGCGAACTTGGCGCGGTCGCGGTCATCGGCGCGTCCGGGTAGCTGTTTTTTCTTGGTGCGCACCAGCCAGGTAATCTCGTATTCCGAAGCTTGCTGGCAGTGGGGACAGCTTAGGCTGGCCATTTTCTTTTCCGGTTTTTCGTCAAAAAATTCGCGCTCGTCCATGCTGGTTGTGGGCTCCGACTACCGATTATTGCACGGCCAAGCAGGGCAAGCTATGGCAAGATGGAAACCATGCCCCGGAAGAGAAAGGTCAAGAGGTTTCGGGCGGTGTCGGCGGTGAAGGAGATGGCGCGGGAGAGGGTGGGAACGCCGCCGGCCGCCCGCGTGCTGCAGGATCGCAGGAAGCGGAAGGCGGAAAAGCACAAGCCCAGCCTAGGGAAAATTTTGGTCGAAGACTAATTGGCGGTCAGACCGTCCCGTCCGATCATGGGCAGGCGACGTTGGCGGTCATGGTTCCGGTAATGATGGCCCCTTTGGAAGAAAGATTCCCTTGGCTTTTATTCGTATTGACGGTGGCTGAAATCAGGGTATTTCCGCAAGCCTGACCCGTCGCGGTGATCAGGCCCGTAGCATTGACCGTCACCATCTGCGGGGTATTCGAGGTCCACGTGACCTGATCGGTAATGTCCTTGGTAACGGGCGGGTGAATATAAGTGCCGAGAGCTTTGAGCTGAACTTGCGCCCCGGCATCTTCAGAGAGGGGAATACCGGGGCCTCCGAAGGTTTCGGTTTCGGGTTGGACATCGATGGATGTCAACTGCTGATCATGGCCGCAACTGGGCGCCATGATGACCGCCACAGCCGCCAGCATAAGCCAGAGCCAATTCCGAAACATCCCAGACTCCCGAGTCAGCTTTTTAACCAGAAGAGGGCAACTTTAGTGCAATAGAGGGCAAAAATCAATAGCACCGGAGGGGAGGGGCGTATTGCGGATGCGCGCCGAAACGTGCGATCGATTGCCTCGCAAACAGCCGAGGCATTGGCACGGCGCGTCCCAGATCCCTCGCTCGCCAAAAGCAGCGGCTCAGGATGACAAAGGATAAACTGAAATACGACCGCAAGGGCGGTCGTCGTTTAGCGCCCTACCGCTTGGGCGACAAAACCAGCAAAGGTTTTTACATCCTCTTCGGTGGTATCGAACGAGCACATCCAGCGCACCGTCGAGTGTTCCTCGTCCCAAACATAGAAGAAGTATTTCCTTTGCAGTTTGGCGATGGCATGCCCAGGAATCCGAGCGAAAACACCATTGGCTTCCACCGGGTGAAGGATCTTCACCTGCGGGATCTTGCGGACTTCCTTCTCCAGCAGCGCTGCCATCCGATTGGCGTGCTCCGCATTCTTCCGCCACAGGTGATCTGAAAACAGTGCATCGAACTGCACCGCGATGAAGCGCATTTTGGAGGCAAGCTGCATACCTTGCTTGCGAAGATAAAGAAAGTCTTGGGCAAGTTTGGAATCGAAGAACACAACCGCCTCGCCGCCCATCGCGCCGTTCTTGGTGCCCCCGAATGAGAGCAGATCCACACCCAGGTCGCGCGTAGCTTCGCGCAGGGTCAAGCCCAGGCTGACGGCCGCATTGGCGATGCGGGCGCCATCCATGTGAACGAACATGCCACGCTGATGGGCGAAGCGCGCCAGATCGCGGATTTCCCGCGGTTTGTAAACGGTCCCCAATTCCGTGGCTTGAGTCAGGGAAATGGCGTGCGGTTGGACGTGATGCTGGTCTCCGATGCCGTGGTAAGCATGGCGTACGGATTCGAGAGTGAGCTTGCCGTCAGGGGCCGGGACTGGAATCAGCTTGCAGCCAGTAAATTTTTCCGGCGCTCCACATTCGTCGGTATAGATGTGGGCGCCCTCGGTGCAGATTACGGCGTGATAAGACTCCGTGACTGCTTTCAAGGCCAGGCAGTTGGCCGCGGTCCCGTTGAATACGAAGAACACTTCAATGTCATTGCCGAACTGCTGTTCGAACTTGCGAATCACCGCCGCGGTATAGGCATCATCGCCGTAGCCCACAACATGACCCTGGTTTGCGGCTGCAATTGCCTTGAGGACTGCAGGATGGATGCCGGCATTGTTGTCGCTCGCGAAACTGCGCGAAGGTTTCATGGCATCCCACAATGTAGCAGAGCGGCGGGAATCCTGATGACTTTTGCTGTGGTTTTCAGTCTAATTGTGCCTATGCGGGATCAATGTGCGCAGGCTGGAGGCGGCGGCTTGCGTCCAGTAAGATATCTGAAGGCGATGAAAGCGCTTTGCAAATCGAGCCGGACTGCGTTTCTGCCCCAGCGGAGCATTGCCTGGGCCGGACTGACCGCCCTTCTGGTGGCGCTGGCGATCAGTGCTGCCTGCACCAGCGCGTCGGTCAAAGGCGATACGCAGAGCACGCCCGCGGTTCCGGTGAAAATCGAAGTCGCGCAGGCGGTGCCGATCAGCGACACGACAGAATACGTCGCGACGTTGAAGTCGCGCGATTCGGCCAGCATCATGCCGCAAGTAGAAGGTCAGATCACAGAGATTCGCGTGCATTCCGGCGACCATGTAGCTGCGGGCGCCGTGCTGATGCAGATTGATCCCAGCAAACAGCAGGCGACGGTGCACAGCCAGGAGCAAAGCAAGGCGGCGCAAGAGGCGAACCTGCAGTGGGCTCAGCAGCAATACAACCGGATCAGCGCGCTGGCAGCGGCTGGCGTGGTTTCGAAGCAGGATCTCGATCAGGCCAAATCGGCCTTGGATAGCGCGAAGGCGCAGCTGCAATCGCTCGATGCGCAGGTAACAGAACAGCAGGTGCAGCTTCACTACTACAGCGTGGTGGCGCCGTCGGCTGGAATTGTTGGTGATATTCCGGTGCGCGTCGGAGACCGGGTGGCAGTTACCACGCCGCTGACTACTCTCGATAAGCCCGGAAGCCTGGAAACGTATGTTTATGTTCCGATCGAGCGCTCGCCGCAGTTGCGCATGAACATGCCGGTACAGATTGTAGACGGCGCCGGGAATGTGCTGGCCGACAGCCGGGTGAGTTTCATCTCGCCGCAGGTGGACAACACGACGCAGACGGTGCTGGTGAAGACAAAGATTTCCAACAACGAGGACCAATTGCGCCACTTGCAGTTCATTCGCGCGCGCTTGATTTGGGGAATGCACCAGGGGCCAGTGATCCCTGTGGTCGCGGTCCTGCGCATCGGCGGACAATATTTTGCCTTCGTTGCGGAAGATCAGAATGGCAGGCTGGCAGCGCGCCAGAAGCCGCTGCGCCTCGGCGACATGGTGGGGAACGATTATGTCGTGCTGGACGGAGTGAAACCGGGAGACAGGATCATCGTCTCTGGTATTCAGTTCCTGGTGGATGGGGCTTTGGTACAGCCGCAGAATTAGTTTCAAGTTTCGCGTTTCGAAAAGGGCTCACTTCATCCTGCGTTTACCACTTGGATTAACCAACCGAGCCGCGCGAAGCCAGAAACGGGGACGTGAAGCTGCTGTATGTTTGTTGACTTCTTCATACGCCGGCCGGTGTTTGCCACAGTCTGCGCTCTGCTGATCATCCTGGCAGGCGCGGTGGTGATTCCAACTCTGCCAGTGTCGCAGTTTCCCGACCTCGCTCCGCCGCAGGTCACAGTCACCAGCGGCTATGTGGGCGCAAGCGCGCAGACCGTGGAGTCGGCGGTCACCATTCCGCTGGAACAGCAGATCAACGGCGCGCAAGGGATGAAGTATGTCACCTCCGCCAGCGGAAATGACGGGAGCAGCGCGATCACAGCGACATTCGATCTCGACCGCGACCCCGACCTGGCGGCAGTAGATATTCAGAATCGCGTGAACACCGCACAGGGGAGGCTTCCCGCGGCCGTCAAAGCCACCGGTGTGACCGTGGCCAAGTCATCGCAGAATTTCGTTTTTGGCGCGGCGGTGTATTCGCCGGACCGTCGCCTTACGCCACTCTTCATGAGCAACTACCTCGACGTATATGTAAAAGACACACTGAAACGGGTTCCGGGCGTGGCCGACGTTTTCATTTTCGGCGAGCGCAAATATTCGATGCGGCTCTGGCTGGATCCGGTGCGCATGGCGAGCCGGGGTCTGACCGCCACCGACGCGGTAAACGCGTTGCAGGAGCAGAATGTCGAAGTCGCCGCCGGGCAGGTGGGACAGCCGCCGATCAAAGTGGGGCAGCAATTTCAGATCAGCGTGCGCGCCATCGGGCGGCTGAGCGAGCCTCCGCAGTTTGAAAACATCATCCTTAAAACGAATGCCGACGGCACGCTGGTGCGGCTGAAAGATGTGGGTCGCGCCGAACTGGGCGCGGAAGATTACAGTTCGGAACTGATCTACAACGGGCATGAGGCGGTGGGTGTGGCCATCACGCAGCTTTCCACGGCCAACGCAATTGATGTGGACCGGCGGGCGCTGGCGGAATTGGAGCGGCTTTCCAAACGGTTCCCGCCTGGCATGGTTTATGAAAACGCCTTCGACACCACGGACGCAGTCAGCGAATCCATCAAAGACGTGCTGAGCACGCTAATTGAAGCCATTGTGCTGGTGGTTCTCGTCATTTTCATTTTTCTGGAAGACTGGCGCAGCACGATCATTCCGGCCGTCACGATTCCGGTTTCGCTGATTGGAACTTTCGCCTTCGTGAAGCTGCTGAATTTTTCCGTTAACACGTTGACCCTTTTCGGAATCACGCTCGCCACGGGCCTGGTAGTGGATGACGCGATTGTAGTGATTGAGAACATCGAACGCCATATTCAGGAAGGTGAGGGCAACCCGAGCAAAGCGGCATCGGCCGCGATGAAGGAAGTGACTGGGGCGGTGATTGCGACGTCGCTGGTGCTGGTCGCCGTGTTCGTTCCCGTGGCGTTCTTCCCCGGCACGACGGGAATCCTTTTTCGCCAATTCGCGCTGACCATTGCATTCTCGATTTCGATTTCCGCTTTCAACGCCTTAACCCTGAGTCCCGCGCTTTCGGCTCTGCTTCTGGGACGCACGCATGGCGGGAAGATCTGGCTGTTTCGCGAGGTGGATAAGGTTGTGGGCGCCATCACACATGGTTACCAGCGCGCTCTCCGGGGGTTTCTGCGTTTCCGGTTGGCAGCAGTGGTATTGTTTCTCGCCGGTCTGGGGCTTACCTACATGATCTTCATGCGGGTTCCCAAAGGCTTCGTGCCCAACGAAGATCAGGATTGGTTTCTCATCGCAATTCAGTCGCCGCCCGGCGCCTCGACGGAATACACGCGAGCCATCGAGGACCAGGTTACGGCGATCATGCGGAAAGATGCGGACATTCAGAACATGTTCGCGATTACCGGCAGCGGACCAACCGGAAATGCACCCAACCAGGGCGTGATCTACGCGAAGCTGCAGGATTATTCCAAGCGCAAAGGGTCGGAACATTCCGCCGACGCGGTGGTTGATAGACTGCGCGGCCAGGTTTCTTCGGTCACCGGCGCCCTGGTGTTGCCATTCTTGCCGCCTGCGGTTTCCGGGATTGGAGGCCTGGGCGGGTTTCAGTTCGAAGTGCAGGATCAAGGCGGCCACACCCTGGAGGAGCTGGCGAACGTGACGCAGGAGCTGGTGAGGCAAGGGAACTCGCGCAAGGATCTGGCGGGTTTGTATACCAGCTTTACGGCGAACGATCCCCAGTTTCTGGTGACGATTGACCGCGAGAAGGCGAAAAGCCTTCACGTCCCGCTGCAGCAGATCACCGACACACTGGGCGTTTACATGGGATCGGCGTATGTCAATGATTTCGATTTCAACAACCGCTCCTACCGCGTGTATGTGCAGGCCGACAAGCAGTTCCGCTCGCAGTCCAAAGACATCGGGCAGTATTACGTGCGTTCCGACAGCGGCGCGATGATTCCGCTGGATAACCTGGTAAACATCTCGCAGACGTCGGCACCCTCGGTCATCAATCATTACAACCTGTTCCGCTCGGCGGAAATTGACGGCTCGCCCGGGCCGGGCGTCAGCTCCGGACAAGGCATCGCGGCGATGGAAGAGCTGAGCAAGAAATTTCTGCCACAGGGATTCAACTATGAATGGACGGCGTTGTCTCTCGAAGAGCTGGCGTCAGGGACAACCACGGTCATTCTTTTCGGGCTGGGAGTGCTGGTGGTGTATCTGACGCTTTCGGCGCAGTATGAGAGCTTCGTATTACCTTTCATTGTGCTGCTGGCAGTGCCTATGGCACTGTTGGGGGCGCTGACGGGACAATGGCTGCGCGGACTGGAAAACGACGTTTACTGTCAAATCGGCCTGGTGATGCTGGTTGGACTGGCGAGTAAGAATGCGATTCTGATCGTCGAATTCGCCGAGCAATTGCGGGAGCGCGGCTTGCCCCTGGTCGAAGCCACGGTGGAAGCGGCAAGGATCCGCCTGCGGCCGATCTTGATGACGTCGTTTGCGTTCATCCTCGGGGTTGTGCCGCTGATGGTTGCGGCCGGTGCAGGGCAGAAGGGGCGGCATTCGGTGGGGACGACGGTGTTCGGTGGGATGATTATGTCCACGCTGCTGAATCTGTTTTTCATTCCCGTGTTGTACCTGATTATCGAAGGCTGGCGGGAGCGCGGGGCAGCGCATGCGCAGCAGCCGGCGCCGGCACCGGCAGATTGAGCCGTGTAAGTCAGGTTTCTCGACTTCGCAAAAACGGCATGTAAACACGCCGTTTCAGCTCCGCTCGAAATGACAAATGGCAAACGCGAAATGACGGATAATCAGTGAAATGGAAATCACGGCGATTGCTCCCTTCCTCGATTATTTTGAAAAAATCCGTGGCCGCACCATGCGGCTGGTGGCCTGCATTCCGCCTGAGCAACTGGAATGGCGCTGCAAGGAAGGCAAGTTCACGCTGGGCGATCTGGCACGGCACATCGCGGCCGTGGAGCGAGATGTTTTCGCCGAGGCGGTGGCCGGCAGACGTAATCGCTACGCAGGTTGCGGCTCCGAATTGGCCGACGGCTACGACGAGGTCGTCCGGTTCATGGAGCGTATGCATGCGGAATCGATGAGCATTTTCTCGCGGCTGAGCGACGAGGACTTGCGGCGCAAATGCGCTTCCGCTGATGGCACGCCCATGACTACGTGGAAATGGCTGCGTGCCATGACCGAGCACGAAATCCATCATCGCGGCGAGTTGTATGCCTATCTTGGAATTCTGGGCGTTTCGGTGCCGCCGCTCTATGGCCTGACCGCCGAGCAGGTACAGGAGATCGGGACGAGGAATGCTGGAAGTGGTACCACGGTCTGATGAGTAAGGCACGTTGCCAATCGGCCCGAAACCCCAGTTGTGATACAGCTATATTGCCGACCCACGCGAGACCCCGTTCGACTACCCTCGTCGCTGCGCCCCTCGGCTGTTCAGGGCAGGCTTTAGCCCCGTTGAAAAAAGCACGGGGCTTCGGGATGACTGCGGGTTAGTATTCTCGATGTGCTGTTCGCACGTATCATGGTAGGCGCTCAGGGTAAGCGCCCAAGCCGACCATGCTCCCGTTCAAACTGGTTTACAGCGACGATTATTACCTGCCGATTGGCGCGCACGTGTTTCCGGCGGAAAAATATCGCCGCATCCACGACCGGCTGCTGCAAACCAAAGTCGCAGAGGCTGAGGATTTCCTGGCTCCGCGAGCCGCGTCTGATCAGGACATTCTGCTCGTACACACGCCGGAATATGTGCGCAAGCTGAAGACCGGAACGCTTTCCGCCCGCGAAGAGTTGGAGATGGAGGTGCCGTATTCGCCGGAACTGGTGCGCGCATTTTGGCTGGCGGCCGGCGGTTCGATTCTGGCGGCAGACGCTGCTCTCAAGGAGGGAGTCGGGTTCAACATCGGCGGCGGGTTTCATCACGCTTTTCCCGACCACGGCGAAGGTTTCTGCATGATTCATGACGTGGCCGTCGCTATCCGCCGGATGCAGCGCGACGACCGCATTCGGCGCGCGATGACGGTGGATTGCGATGTCCATCAGGGTAACGGCACAGCTGCCATTTTCGCCGGGACGCGCGTTCCCACCGCGCCGCTGCCTTCAACTTCGACATCAACTCTGAATGCATCGGTTCCGGCCAAGATTCGCAATGCGCATGCCGGCGAGGTGTTCACGATCTCGCTCCATCAGGAGAACAACTATCCAGCGTTGAAGCCGCCGTCTTCGATTGATGTAGATCTGCCGGATGAAATTGGTGATGACGATTATCTGGCCTGGCTGGATAACGCGCTGAGTTCCGGTCTGCGGCAATTCGAGCCGGAACTGATCTGCTATATCGCAGGCGCCGACCCGTACCGCGAAGATCAACTCGGGGGACTTTCGCTCACGATCGAGGGCTTGAAGAGGCGCGATGAGCTGATGTTTCGAGTGGCAAGGGCCCGCGATATTCCGATCATGGTGACCTATGCCGGCGGTTATGCCCGTCACATCGAAGACACGGTGACCATTCACTCGAACACGGTGATTGCGGCCGCAGAGGTGTTTCGAGCAGTCTAGTCTCTGTTTCGCACTGATTTTCGCCGCTTGCTGCGAGATGCGCTAATAGATTGCGTCATAAGCGCAAAGTCTTGCACTATTATGAGTCTGGCTTGTCGCTGAAATGCGTTCCCATGCGATTTTTCCTTGACCCAATCTACAGCTGATGTAGAATCCATCTCGCTTTCGGTTCTGGATCATTGCCTTCCTGCGAGGCAGTGAGCCACCTTTGGGGGGAACGAAGGCATTGTGCGCTCGCCTTGGGTCCCTACCTACAGCGCAAGTAACTGCGCCGGGAATGCCATGAGCGGATGGCGGTTTTCAAAGGAAGCCACCAACGAGCTCGGGGTTTGTGTCTCGGCTTTGAGTAAGCCAACATTGAAGTGCAAAACAAAACGGAGGAAATACACTATTATGAGAATGCTCACACGAACACTGGCCTGCATGGCAATTCTGATGATTGCTTGCGGGACACTCCTGGCTGCGCAGCATCAGGCTCCGGCCGTCGCAATGACGAAGGGCTCTGGAGTTATCACCCCGATGCAGCACGATGCCAAACTGAAGACGATCTTCACCAACCTGGGATCGAAAACCGCCGCCTACGACAGCGGCAACGGCTGGCTGGTAATGGGCTCGGCGAATGCCCTGTATGGTTATAGCCAGGATATCGCGATGCCTTTCACACCGAAGAAAGGCGCCACTGCCACCGAAATCAAAATCGCGTTGACCTACGATGCGTCAGGAACCAACGGCGCGACCGTGGCTTTGTATTCGGATGCCAGCGGCCTGCCCGGCAAGTCCATGAAGTCGGTGAACGTAAAGAACCTTCCTACCTTCGGGGACTGCTGCACGGTCGTGGTTGCGAAACTGGGCAAGGGTGTGAAACTCGGAAAGAAACAGTACTGGGTAGTTGGCACGACCAGCGCCAAGACTGCGGCCACGGTTGACGTGTGGAATTATGTGTACGGCGATGCCACCGGCAACTTCGCATTCCAACAGAGCGGCGGTGGATGGAATGCTTATGATTCCACCCTCTGCGCTTATGGCGTGTTCGGCAAGTAAAAGCTCGGCCTAGCGGCCGGGGCAACACGTGCCCGAGATGTAGGTTGCACCTGGCGGGCTGCTGACAGCAGGGTTAGCGGCCTGTCACTCTTGAATCTTCCTGGAGGTTTGTCCGGACCGCTGACGGAGACGTCAGCGGTTCTTTTTTGTGGACTTTTGGTATTGTGGTTCGCGGTTGCCGTGTGCGGGTGCTGCTAAAATCGTTGGGCGGATGGATCAAAGACGCAGCTTCCTCATCGTTGTCTCCTGCCTGGTTTTGGCGATTGGGACCGCCGTCCTGTACAGCCCCGTGCGGCACGCCGAGTTCCTGAACTATGACGATGCCTACTACGTCACCCAAAATCAGCATGTCGTCCAGGGGCTAACAGCGAAAACTCTGAGCTGGGCGTTGACTGCGATCGAGGCTGACAACTGGCACCCGCTGACTTGGCTGTCCCATGCCCTGGATTGTCAACTTTACCAGCTAAATCCGGCAGGCCATCACCTCACGAATGTCGTTCTGCATGTCTTGAACGTTCTGCTGTTGTTCTTGCTTTTGACGCGGGTGACGGGAGCAGCGGGGCGGAGCCTGCTGGTCGCAGCATTGTTCGCCGTGCATCCGTTGAACGTGGAATCAGTCGCATGGATCGCAGAACGCAAGAATGTGTTGAGCACTTTATTTTTTTTCCTGGCTCTTGGCGCCTATGGCTGGTATGCCGCGAAACCGGAACTCAAGCGTTACCTGCTGCTTGCAATGCTGTTTGTGTTGGGGCTTGCCGCCAAGCCCATGGTGATCACGTTGCCGTTTGTGCTTTTGCTGCTTGATTATTGGCCGTTGAAGCGGATTAAAGTTCAGGATGCGGCGGTCGCAAAGTCGCGCAAAAGCCGGGAACTGCCAAGCGTCGCCGCCGTTTCGGCTTTTCCTGTATCGCAAGCCTCTTTTGCGCGGCTGGTGCTGCAGAAGGCGCCGTTGCTGCTGCTTTGCGCCGGGAGCGCCGTAATCACGATCGTTGCACAAAGGGCCGGCGGGGCGATTCGGTCGCTGGAAGTTTTCACGCTGCCGATTCGCCTGGAGAACGCCGTGTACGCGTATGCGAAATATGTTTGGGTGGGATTCTGGCCCACGCGGCTGGCGGTTCTGTATCCGCATCCCGGACCGACGCTCGCGGGATGGAAGCTGGGACTGGCGGCGGTTTTTCTGGTCCTGGTGAGTGTATTGGTTTGGAGACGGCGTTCTGCGCAGCCTTATCTGGTGACTGGATGGCTGTGGTATCTGGGGACTCTGGTGCCCGTCATCGGGTTGGTGCAGGTCGGACAGCAAGCGATGGCCGACCGCTATGCCTATGTTCCGCTGATTGGCATCTTTGTGATGATCGTCTGGGGCATCGCGGAGCTGGCCGATAGCCGGCAGATCCGGTTGCCGTGGCGACTCGCGGCTGCGGCTGTCGTACTGATTGCGTTCTCGATGGTTACTCGGCGGCAGATCAGCTATTGGCATGACAGCGAAGCTCTGTGGGCTCACACCTCGGCCCTGACGGAAAACAATTTGTTGGCCGAGGACATCATGAGCAAATCTCTGCTGCGCCTGGACCGCCCGCAAGATGCGTTGCCTCATCTGGAGGCGGCTGCTCGGCTCGATTATCAAGATCCGATCCGGCATGTGAATTATGGTGCAGCTCTGGTTCAGTTGGGGCGGTTGCAAGATGCGGCAGCCGAATATCAGATCGCGATTGTGGTCGCTTCCGATCCCGAGGTGCAGGCGCGATCTTATGAGACGCTTGCAACCGTTTATGATGAATTGGGAGATTACGATAAAGTGCGGGACAGTTACGCACATGCCTTGCAGTTGGCTCCGCAGCAGGGTTCCGAGATGGTCGAGCGGCTGACGGAAGACGCTGCGGATCAGCCGACAGCGGCTCGCTATTTGCAACTCGGCATGCTCTTGCAACAGGTTGGGCGGCCTTCTGCGGCGAAATCGGCCTATGGACAGGCGTTGCAGCTCGATCCTACGTTCGACGCGGCCAGGGAATTTCTTTCGGCCTTGGATTTGGGGAGTGATCGGCACAAGAAGTAGCGCGTCTGGACGAGAGCCTTGCCTGTGCTACGATTCAAGACTAGTTCATTGTTGGAGGTTTTCTTCTTATGCGGTACCAATGGTTGATTCTGATCTTATTCCTGTCAGTGTGCGCGGCGGAAACATTGCAGGCGCAGGATTCTCCGGGCGCTCCGTCACCGGGGGAAGCGGCTCAGGCGACGGCGCATGCGTCGAAGGTCGCGCCGGATGCAGCGGTCATCACGATCGAGGGGCTGTGTAGCAGTAGTTTCCTGCCTGGAGCGGAAGCCGATCTTACCGGGGAGGCACTGAAGTCCGATAAAGCCCACAGCGGTTCTACAGCTTCACCTGGTGGGGCGCCGGATGCCGGGTGCAAGACGCTCATTACCCGCGAGCAATTCGAAATTCTGGTGAATGCGTTGAGTCCCAAAATGCCGCCGGAGGCGCGGGCGCGGCTTGCGGAACGCTATCCGGAGATGCTGCTACAGGCTGAAAAAGTTCGCGACCTGGGGCTGGCAAGCGATCGAAATTCGGCGGAAAGAATCAAATTCAGCTACCTGCAGGTTTTGGGCAAGGTCCTGAATCAGCACCTGCAGGAGCAAGCGAATAGCGTTACCGATGCGGAGGTCGAGCAGTATTACAAGGAACATCCGGCGAGCTTCCAGCGCGTGGATTTGATGCGAGTCTTCATCCTCAACCACAAGGTGTATCCGGATCCCAGCAACGATGCGGCTGCTGGTGTGAAGCCTGCTCCGGCACCGGAAATTTCCAAGGAGCAGGCTGCGGCGGACGAGGCCGCCATGCGGGCGGAAGCGGAAAGGATCCGCAAGGAAGCAGTTGCCGGCGGAAGCTTCGAAAAGCTGCAGGCCCGGGCTTACAAGTTCGCGCAAGATCCAGACGATACGCCCGACTATCATATGGGCAAAATGACGCCGGATCAGGTGCCGGCCGAATATCAGAAGGCGATCTTCGACCTGCCGATAGGCAAGGTTTCCGAGCTTGAGCCTGCGGAGAACGGCTGGCATATTTTCAAGGTCGTTTCCAAGGAGACGGTTCCTCTAAGCGAGGCGAAACCGATTGTGCAGAGGCTGCGCATGCGAGACGCGACAGAGGCGCTCAAAGCCAGCATCAAGGTACAGTTGAGCGACGACTACTTCGGGAGCGCCAAGGATCAAACTAAGCCCGCAGGATGGCGGTAGGCACTGCGGTCGCCACACGCTCGGAACCTGACGCAATTGTTAAAATAACTCTGCCCCTATGTTCGAGAATCTTTCAGAAAAACTGCAGCGCGCCTTTAAGACCCTGCGGGGTCAGGCGGTGCTGAATGAAGAAAACATTCAGGAGACGCTGCGTGAAATCCGGCTTGCCCTGCTGGAGGCCGACGTCAATTTCAAGGTTGTCAAGCAACTGATCGAACACATTCAGGAGAAGGCGGTGGGCCAGCAGGTGGCGACCGCGCTCTCGCCCGGCGAACAGGTCATTAAGATCCTCCGCGATGAATTGATCGAGACTCTGGGCCGCGATACGGCCCGGTTGAAGTTTGCCTCCCAGCCTCCCACGGTTGTGCTGATGGCGGGCCTGCAAGGTTCCGGCAAGACGACCACGTCAGGAAAACTGGCCCACTGGCTGAAGAATGGCGGGCACCGGCCGCTGCTGGTTTCGGTGGACGTGTATCGCCCGGCGGCGCGCGAGCAGCTCAGGGTTGTGGCGGAGGCAATTAAGGCGAATTTGTACGAAGGCGAGGTTGCCGAGGCAAACACGGCAACGGTGGAGCGCCTGGCGAAAGAGGCGCGCCGCGAGGCGGTCAATACCGGCTCGGATGTGCTCATCGTAGACACGGCCGGCCGCCTGCACATTGACGATCAGCTCATGGACGAAATGCAATCGCTGAAGCGATTGCTCAATCCGCAGGAAATTCTGTTCGTCGCGGACGCCATGACCGGGCAGGATGCGGTGAACTCCGCCGATGAATTCCACAAGAAACTTTCGCTGACCGGCGTGGTGCTCAGCAAAATGGATGGCGATGCCCGCGGCGGCGCGGCTTTATCTATCCGCCAGGTCACGGGCCAGCCGATCAAGTTCATCGGCGTGGGCGAGAAGTACGATGCTCTGGAGCCGTTCCATCCTGACCGCATTGTGTCTCGAATCCTGGGCATGGGCGACATCATGTCGCTCATCGAGAAGGCGGAACAGAATGTTGACCGCAAGAAAGCGCAGGAGATGGCCAGCCGGGCGCTGGCAGGCGACGGTTTTTCACTGGAAGATTTCCGCGACCAACTGCGGCAGGTTAAGAAGATGGGATCGCTGCAGAACCTGATGGGCATGTTGCCGAATATCGGTCCATTTGCCGGATTGCAGAAGCACGCCGACAAGATTGACGAGAAGCAGATCAATCGCGTGGAAGCCATTATCAATTCGATGACCGCTCATGAGCGCAATCACCATGAGGTCATCAACGGCAGCCGCCGCAAGCGCATTTCGCGCGGTTCCGGAACCAGCGTGCAGGAGGTGAACAATCTGCTTCGCCAATACGCGCAGATGCGCAAGATGTTCAAGCAGATGGGCAAGGCCAGCTTCGGACGTAAGTTGGCGGGCATGAAGCTGCCGGGCATGTAGATCGCGGCGCTGCTCGACGGCTGGGGATGAATTTACGAGAGCGCAGGTGAACCATGAGCTTCATGTCGCGCGTCGCTTGCTTCTTGCTGATAACTGGATCTCTTGTACCGGCACAACGCGGTCATCGCGATCCCACCCCTGACGACCGGAATCCAAGTCCGGACCGTGCGCTGGTTACTCCGCAGATAGATACGATGCAGCTTCGACACGATGCAGCGGAGCTGACTCAGTTGGCAAATACCATACCGCCGGACATCGAGCGTGCGCTCAACGGCGTACTGGCTAAGGACCTTAAGGACCGGCTGAAGCGGATTGAGAAGTTGTCTAAGAGCTTGCGCGGGCAGCTGGCGCTACAGTAGTTTCGGGTCGGCTGCAGATTGGACAAGCCACTCTACCGCTCAATACACTGCTAGACGGTGCGATCTTCCCTATGCGACTGATCACGTTCGATTTCGCTGGGCGAAGTCGGATCGGCGCTGCCACCGACAGTCACCAGATCGTGGATTTGAATTCCGCCTGCGCGCTCTATTTGCGTGACGTGGAAAACGAAACCGCGTTTGACCGCCTGGCGGACGCTTTGGTTCCCGCGAACATGCGCGCTTTATTCGAAGGCGGCGATACCAGCCTGGAAGCGGCGCGCAAGGCGCTGGATCACGCGCAGCAGAGCGAGGCGGCGGCCGGTCCGAACGGCGAGCGCATTTTCTATGCTGCCGATGAAGTGAAGCTGAAAGCCCCGGTCATTCCCAAGAAGTTTTTCCACACCGCGGGAAACTTTCGAGAGCACCACGAGGAAGCAAGCAAGGCGGGATTTTCTCATCCTGTATTGCCGTGGATTGTCTTTTTTCAGAATGTGGATGCAATCATCGGGCACGAAGAACCGGTGATTTACCCCGAGCATCTCACGCGAGAACTGGACTACGAACTGGAACTCGCCGTGGTGCTAAAAAAAGGCGGCAAGCATTTCACGGCGGACGAGGGCCGCAGCCACATTGGCGGCTATGTGATCTTCAACGACATCACGGCGCGCGACATCCAGCGCCGGGAGATGAAATCGGGAGTGTTCAGTTTCTGCAAAGGCATTGACACGTTTTGTCCGCTTGGGCCGTGGATTGTAACCGCGGACGAAATCTCTGACCCGCACAATCTGGCCATGGAACTGCGCGTTAACGGGGAGTCACGCCAGAGATCACATTCCAGCAAAATGTCGGTGAAGATTCCAGAAATTCTGGCGCACTATTCTCCCATGGGCTATAGCGCCGGCGATGTGATTTCTACCGGAACGGTTTCTGGCGTGGCGGCCTTCAGCGGCGATCCGAAGGCATGGTATTTGAAGCCCGGCGACGTGATGGAGTGCGAGATTGAAAAAATCGGGGTTTTGCGCAATCCGGTGATTTCATGGGAGGAAGCTTACGGGCGCAAACCTGCGGCGATGACGAGCGAGGAACACTGAACCTTCCTTATGAATGACACTTCAAGAATCTGGGTCAGCGAACTGAATGCGCGGCCGGAAATCCGCTCGTCGTTTCCGCGAAAAGGAGTCCGCTTCTACGACACCACGCTGCGCGACGGCGAACAAGCAGTCGGCGTCGTATTTTCTCCCGAGCAGAAACTAGAAATCGCGCGAAAGCTCGATGAGCTGGGCGTCAGCCGCATTGAGGCGGGATTCCCTCGTGTTTCTCCTGAGGACGCAGAGGCGATTCGCCTGCTGCAGAGAGCGAACCTCAAAGCTGAACTCTGGGGCTTCTCGCGAGCGGTGAAAGCCGACGTTGAAGAATTAGTTCGCCTGGGTCTTCACGCATCGGTAATTGAAGCGCCGACCAGCGATATCAAGCTGAAGGCCTATGGCATTTCGCGCGAGGATGTTTTGCGGCGCGTTACGGACGCTGTTTCGTCGGCAAAACAGAACGGAATCACGGTTGCGTTTTTTGCGGTGGATGGAACGCGCACGGAGTTGGAGTTCTTGAAGCGAGTTTATCTCGCGGCTCTGGATGCTGGAGCGAAGGAAATCGTCGTGGTGGATACGATCGGCGGGTGCGGACCCGAGGCGGCGGAATTCCTGGTCTCGGAAGTTTGCAAATGGGTGGGACCGTCGGTGCCCGTGCATTGGCATGGTCACAACGACTTCGGCTTGGCGACCGCTTGCGCTGTTGCTGCCGTGCGCGGCGGAGCGTCCTGGATACAGGGCACGATCAACGGCATGGGCGAGCGCGCCGGGAACGCCGATATCTGCGAGGTGGCGCTGGCCTTGCGTTGTTTGTATGGTGTCGAGGTGGACTTGGATCTAACAAGATCGCGCGCCGCTTCACAAGCTGCTGCTGACGCCGGGCGCTACACGTTGGAAGCATGGAAGCCGTTGGTGGGAGAGAACCTGTTCACGCGCGAGAGTGGCGCCGTCGCCAGCCAGTTTCATATTCCGGAAGCGATTGAGCCATATTCCGCCGAACTGGTGAATGCGAAGCGCAGGATTGTGCTGGGCAAAAAGAGCGGCCTCGACAGCATTGATCTGAAGTGCAAGGAGTTGGGCCTTGCGATTGCGCCCGAGCAGCGCGCGGCGATTTTGGCCGGGGTCAAGAAACGTGCGGTGGCAAAACGCGGATTGCTGACGGAGGGGGAATTTCGCGAGATCGCGAAGCGGTGATGTTGCGTGTTAGCAATGACGATCCCTTACAGTGGCGATGATGCAAATCACCTACGCGCTAACCCAGCACGACTTGTTCGACTCGGCGATTGCGATTCGTAATCGTAAAAAGTGGGCGAAGTGGGTTTTTCGAGCAAGCCTCCCGGCTCTCGGGCTTGCGATTCTCTTTTCGGTCCTTAGATCTCCTGGCTCCGAGCTAATTTCTAACGTGACGCCTTTGGTGTTCTTGGTCTTGTTGTGGGCCTTCTTGTTGTGGGGCTCTCCGTGGTGGCTAGCCCGCACGCAATTCGCGAAGCGGCCATCGTCGCAAGGACAACGAACAGCGTCTTTTGACAGCAACGGTGTTGGCTGGCAGTGGAATGGAGGATCGAGCGCGATGGAATGGCAAACGTTTATCCGCTGGATGGAAACAAAGAATCAAATCCTACTTTGTTCTTCTCCTGTGGAGTGCGCGACCATCCCAAAACGTTCTTTGAATTCAGATCAACTCTTGGAGTTGCGAACCCTGCTGGCCCAGAAGATAGGACCTGGTTTGAAAGTTTAGCGGAGCGCCCCCCGCGTCGCTTCCTTTTGTGCTGATGCTGTCATTTGAAGTGCGGAAGCACCGCCTCGCCAAACAGTTTCGCCTGCCCGGCACGATCCTCGCCCCAGATTTCTAGCATAATGTGCGTACAGCCGGCTTCCCGGTACTCCTCGATACGCGCGATGCACTCGTCCGGAGTTCCGGCAATTGCGCAGACTTTGCGCAGGATTTCGTCTGTGACCGCCTTCGCGGCGGCTTTTCTTCCGCCTTTTTCCATGGCGTCGGCGATGGGCTTCAGTTCTTCAAAGGTGAGCCCGGCGCATTGCAGTAGCACGTCGGCCGATGCCTGGATGTTTTGCACTTTGTTCGCGAGATACATGGCAGCCTGTTCGCGGGCGCCTTCTTTTGCCTTGGTCGCATCGCGTCCGATGCTGCCGACAATCACCGAGCCAAGCACAAGGTTGGCGGCATCCTTCCCGGCCTTTCGCGCGCCTTCTTCCAGGTTCTTGCGCGAGTAGCGAACAAAGGCGGGCGTGGTGATACTGGCGGTGAGCAAACCATCGCCGACCGAGCCGGCTATTTTCTGCAAAACCGGCCCGGTTCCGGCGATGTAAATCGGCGGGATCCCGCGCGGCGCATGAGCGTCGGGCTTCAGCCGTGGAACGTTGGCGGCGGAAACTTTTCCTTGGTATTCGAACGCGTCGCCCTTCAGAACTCCGCGGATGATCGCGATGCTTTCGCGCATTACCGTCGCGGGTCCGACGGTTTCCCCTTCGCCAATCTCCTTCATGAAGATTTTTGACGCCCCGAGTCCTAAGAGAAAGCGGTCTCCGGCCAGATCCTGCATGACCCGCGCTTCCATTGCGATCTGCACCGGATGACGCGTGTACGGCGAGATGATGCCCCATCCCAATTGCATGCGGCGAGTCTGCGCGGCAATTACGGCGAGAATCGCAGTGGAAGAGCGCGCTTCGAAAGAATGCTTTCGCCACCAGGGGTAGGCTTCCGCAATCCAGAAAGTGTCGAAGCCGGCATCTTCGCAGGCCTTCGCCATGGCAAGCGTTTCGCGCACGGGCTCCATGCTGAGTTGCAGCACACCGATGTTGAATGGGATCGACATGAAAGCTCCTAGCTGCTAGCTACTAGCTTGTGTTTTCACTCAGGATCCTTCCAGGAATGCTCCAACCCCTTGATCAGTTCCCACATGGACTGGTTGAGCGGAGTCGGCACGCCCGCTTTCTTGCCCCATTCGACGATTGCGCCATTCATGAAATCGATTTCGGTCTGACGCTTTGCAAGCACATCCTGGAACATGCTGGCGCGATGCTTGCCGGGAGCGTTCGCTCCTTTCCGCACCAGAGCGCGGGGATCGCCATGCAACTTGATTCTAAGAGCCTTCGCGACAGCTTCACCCTCTGCGATCAGATCGTCAAACAGCTGTCCGGTGGGACCGAATCTGGTAGCCGCGCCGTGATGAAGGAGCGTAAGTGCGCCTACCGGGTTTGTGGAAGCATTGAAAATCAGCTTGGTCCATTGTGCGCCGCGAGCATCGTTCAAAGCGATCGTATTCATTCCCGATCGCGTCATCAGGCCCGCCAGTTCTTCCACGCTACTCATGGGCGTATGCGTCGGCTCAAAAGGTCCGATCCACGTATCGCCTTTGATGTCGAAACCGATGTGGCCGGGCGCAATCAGATGCCCAGCGGGAAATGTCGTCCCGCGAATCACGTATCGTACATGCTCGGCGATGATCTCTTCGTTGCCCACTCCATTCTGCACGGAGCAGACTGCGCTGCTGGCATCGAAGATGTGAGCAGCCTGAGCAATTGCAGTTCTTGTGTGAATTGCTTTTGTGGCCACGATGCCATATTCGCATTTTGGCAGGACGCTCGGATCGCTGGTGGCGTTCAGCTTGGCGACGAATTCGGCGGCGCCAGAAAGCCGCAAGCCGTTCTTGTGAATTGCCTCGGTGTGCTCTCTCCACACGTCGAACGCCCACACTTCGACTTCGCCGGCCTTCGCCAGATGTGCGGCAAACAAACTTCCGACCGCACCACATCCGATGATGCAGACTCGCATAAGTCAGAGCGCAAGGTTAGAAAGCAAAATAAAATTCGTGCGTCATCTCATCATTTCTTCATTCTGACTTATGCCTTCTGCATTCGCCTTTCTTCTCCGCTGTAAAACTTCCACTCCACATCGCCCAGACAATCGCCTTCGCTCTTGCCCACGCGATACGTATCCTGAGTGTAGAGACAAACTTTCCCGTTTTTATCCACGACTTGAGGGTGCAGCGAAACGATCATGTTTTCCTGCAACTGTACATCGCTGTTCGCGCCGATAGATGGATTCTCCAGCATGGTCGTTCCGATACTATGACCAGACAAATGTCCGAGCGAGAATCCGTATTTATTGAACGTGTCGGCGACCGCTCGATGAACACTACTCGCAAATTCGCCGGCTCGCATTTGTTTTCGCGCCGCTTCAAGCGCCTGGGGATACGCCTCCGCCATTTTTTGTGTCGTTGAGCTGAGCTTGCCGCGAATCAGGGGACGCGAGAATTCCACCCAGTATCCACCGGCGCCGGTGATTTCGAGAGAGTAAAGCAATAGATCGTCAGCGGCGACCACGCGATGACCGGGCACTTTGAACGACGCTTCCGCCTCTCCGTGCGCGCCCGAGAGCAGAATATTCATCATGCGCGGGCCCGCGCCGCGAGCGAAGAATCTCTCCACTGCCGGCGCCATGATTTCCGCTTCGGTTTTGCCCGGCTCGTAAGCGGCGACCAAAGCCCAGAAACCGTCCACGATAATGTTCATCGCGTCGCGAATCTCGACTAGTTCCTCGTCGCTTTTTACGGCGCGTGCCATGTCGAATTGAAAGTCGAACGGCAACATTTCGAATGCGCCACGCTCGAGTTCCTGGTAGTCGCGCACGGCCATGATAAATTTCATGCCATAGATACCGACGCGTTTCCAGCCAAGCGCGCGCCCGCGTTCGCAGATCCACTGCCCGGGAACATCGGGCCAAACATGATCCCTGACCCAAGGCTTGGTCTTATCGCCGATCCAACGCGCTTCCCGCGGAAACACCAGCGTCGCTTCACCTTCGAGCGGGAGAACAGCGTACACGTAGCGATGCACGATTTCGAAACCGGAAACGTACAACACTGCGCCCTCAAAGCCTGCGTATTGATTTCCGCAGACCACGAGCGCATCCAGACCTTCGCGCTCCATGGCAGCGCGGAGATTTCGGTAACGGCGATCGATTTCCTGTTGGCTCGGCAAGCTGTCTCAAATGGAACGGCGATGCAGAATCATCGAAAGCTATAATGCTACGCCGCAAAGTTCCGCGGCAGTCAGAGCGTAAATCTTTGTGATATCCACCAGCGTCTTGATTTTGACTTTCTCTCCTTCGGCGTCGCGTGGCCCGCTGGAAGGGCCATAGTTTACGGTTTCAATGCCGTAGCGCGTCATCACGGATGCGTCCGAGCACCACAAGACAACATCGCGCATGACCGCCTCGCCCATCACACGCTGATGATTGGATTCAATCGCGCGAATCATAGGATGGCGTGGGTCAATGGCAGCGCCGGGCACGGAAACGTAGGTTTCAAATTCCAAGCCATAGCCGGGATAGCGCCTTTTCAAATCCAGAAAAAGCGACTTTACGGCACGCCGCGCTCCCTGCATGGACATTTGTGGAGGCACGCGCAGATCGAGAAAAAGATCGGCGTGCTCCGGGGTTCGGCTGGCGCGCCAGGGATGGCCCGCCCGAACGCAACCTAAATTCGCAATCCCCTTGTGCCCGCGGTAGGCGGTCTTTTGTTCCCAGCCTTTGACCCATTTGAGCACCGTTCCCATGACATCGTAGAGCCGGCGAATGGAGTTGCGTTCACTGCGGCCTTCGGCGAAAGCAGAGTGCACATAGATTCCTGAGGTCGAGATGCGTGCCCACAGCGAGCCAAAGTGCTCGAGAACAATGCGCATATCGGTCGGTTCGCCCAGGACGCACAGATCGGGCAGAACGCCATGATTGACCAGATAATGCGTGCCCACGCCGTAACCGCGATATTGCCGGCCCCGGAATTCCCCCCATTGCGTTTTTTCGATTTCTCCCGCAACCGCGGCAACGACGACATCGCCTTGCAGCTTGATGCCAGCCCTCATCAGCGCCTTCACCGCGTGCACATAGCACGCTAGCGCGCCCTTCATGTTGTAGATGCCAAGGCCGTAAATCATTCCATCTTTGATTACGGCCTTCGGCTTGTAGCCGATTCCCGTCAGAAAGGCTTCCTGTCCGGTGTTCGACGTATCCATGTGGCCGTTGAACATTAGGGTCTGGCCGTTGCCCGTGCCCTCCCAGCGGCCGATCACGTTGGCCCGGTTCTCTTCCACTTCCTGCCATGTGACTTGCAGGCCGAGTTGCTGCATCGCACTCTGCATGTATTGCGCCATCTGCAGTTCCTCGCCGGTCGGGCTGGGGATGTTGATCACATCGCAGCACATTGCGATGATTTCTTCCTCCCGGATTTCCGCCAGAATTCGTTCGACGAGTTTCGCGTCGAGCTTTGACGCCGGTCTGGGCACAGGTTTGTTTTTCATGCAGCAACCCTACGTTACACTAAACGAAAATCATCCGGATAAGTGCACATCTTCTCGTTGCCGTTCTTCGTCATCAGAAAATCATCTTCCAGTCTTAAGCCGCCGCCCGTAGGCCAGTAAATGCCGGGTTCGATGGCGAGCACCATCCCTTGCTGGATGGTGCCGCTGCCCGCCTGATGCGCATAGGGCGGCTCATGCGCGCGCGCACCAACACCGTGGCAGATGGGATGCGAAGGCTGGCCCGGATATCCGCCTTCGGCGATGCGGGCTCGAATCAGGCGATCGAGTTCCGGAAGGCTCGCGCCATCGTGCGCGTAGTCCCCGGCCTCATGAAATACCTTCAGCAGAAGATCCAGCAGTTTGTGATATTCCAAAGTCAGTTCGCCGGGGCAAGCGTTTTTGGTCAGGTCGGTCCAGTACCCATCCACGCAAACCCAAATCTCGAACAGAGTAGGCTCGTTTTTCTGGATGGGGCGATCTCCAGTCGCCGTAAACGTAGCGATGCCGCGCCCTGACCAGACCAGCGTAAAAGCGCGAGCCATTTCGACCTTTCCTTTGTAGCCCACGCCCTGGCCATGCACGAAGCTTTCGTACATGCCACCAACTTCACTCTCTTTCATTCCCGGGCGCATGTGCTCGCGAGTGTGCTCCATCGCCAGCGCCGCCAGGTCATTGGCGAGCCGCATGCGCTCGATTTCCTGCGGAGTCTTGATCGCCCGAGCTGCGCTCAACAGCGGCGTCGCATCTACGAGGTTTCCGGCAACCTTACGGAACGACTCGAAGTAAGTCTGCGTAGGGGTGGTCGGCTCGCCCACCATGCGGTCCGCCGCCTGCGTTCCCATGTTTAGCTCAATCGCAACGGTGTCCGTCAGACCGCGCTGTTTGAGGACCTCGAGTGCCAGGTCGAGCGCGCGGTATTGCGGAGGCCTGGGGTCGCTCTCCTGATAGCTCTTGAAAAGACGGATGTCCTTTGTCCAGGCGTTGCGCTCGGCATCGGCCAGTTGCGGTTCGATCACGATCAGAGTTGGGTCTCCCTCGCGCGGAAAGATGGCAGCATCGTAGCCCTTCATGCACCAATAGTTGGTGAGGTAGAGAATGTTGTCGGGCGCGCGCACCACTAGCGCGCTCAGTTCGTGGTCGGTCATCAGGTCGCGCACTCGTTTCAGTTTTGGCTCGTCAATTGGCCACGGCATGACGCTACCGCCCGCTGTCCAGAAATTTTCCCTCGTCCGCCAAGAACTGAGTGAACAGCTCTTTTTCCATAGGTGCAGCTGAAGACTGTGTGATTTGAACCCGACATCGCTCCAGTTCTTCACGGGACCGATCTGCTTCTGCGAGGTGCCTGCACGCTCTTGCCAATAGAGCGTGAGCCATGGCTTCCCCAGGAGCGATGCGAAGCAGGAATTCGCCAAGATCCTCAACCAGCTTCCAGTCGTCCAGCCCATCTTCGAAGAAGGACCGAAAGAAATCCTGTTTATCAGCCACTCTCGCTATTAGCACTGCGTCCGGATCGGCACCCACGTTATTCGGCATTTCTGTGCTCCAATACCGCGCGATTCTCACCCTGGAATGTCCACGACGCTTCTTTCGCTTTGATCAAGCGATAAACCGCCGCGTGCAGCGGCGCAGGCACTCCCGCACTCTCTGCTTCGCGCGCAATCGCGCCGCTGAGAAAATCTATTTCGGTCGGCAACCGCTTGCGCACATCGTAGAGCATGGAAGGCGGATGATTCGTCAGCGCACCAATTTGGTTCATTTTCCACGGATCCTCATGGAGTTCGATTCCGGCGGCGGTGGCGACACGTTTTCCCTCTTCGATCAATTCATGGAGCAAATGCCCGAGGCTGGAAAATTCAGATTCATCCGCGAAGTGAGGCGAATGAGGCAGGCCAGTCAACGCTGAGACTCCATTTACCGAAGCATTGAAGATCAACTTAGACCACTGTGCCGGGCGGGCATCCTGCAACGCTTCGGCCTTCAGGCCGCTGGCGTTAAGCAGATCCGCAGCCGCCTTCACCACAGAGTGCGGAGTTTGCCGCGGCTCGAACGGGCCAATCCAGGTTGCCGTGTCGAGTTCGTACTGGACGTGCGTGTCGCTGTGTTTGGTGCCGCTCATGAAAGTTGTCCCACGAATCACCTGCCCGCGGGTGTGGGCGGCGATGATCTCTTCACTGCCGAGCCCATTCTGCGCTGAAATGACTGCACCCTGATCGAAGCGGCATCCTATCACGGCAATGGAGGCGGCAACCTGCGTCGCTTTCGTCGCAACGATGCCCAGGTCGCAGTCCGGCAGTTCATCTGGCTTGGTCGTTGCCTTCAGCGACGCGTGAAATTCATGCTTGCCCGAAACGCGCAAGCCGTCGTGGTTGAGCGCATGCGCATGTTCCTCGCGACGGACGAACGCCCAGACGTCGGCAACCTGCGCCAGATGCGCCGCGTAGAGACTGCCAATCGCACCGCAACCGATAATGCAAATGCGCTGCCTCATCCTTGTAGCGCCGGCCTCCTGGGCCAGGCGTCTGGCGGGGGCCTGGACGGCGGCTACGGCTTTCGCTCCACTTTCACGATTTTCTCACGCTGCCCAATCTCTCTTCGGACAAGTGCGCGGAAAAGGCTATCGGCGTTGTTGAAGGAATCGTCAACGATAACGCCACTGCTGAACAGCGCGTCCTGAAGCGCGGCGGAAATTGTGTGAATCGGCGCAGCGCCGCCTTCGCCCATGCCCTTCGCACCACTATAGCTGTGCGGCGACGGCGTCTCGATGTGACCATACTTGACCTTGGGCATGTTCAATGCGGTGATCGGGATGTATTCGCTGAAAGTGCTGGTCAGCATGTTGCCGACCGGGTCGTAGACACAATTCTCCATCAGCGCGGCGCCGATTCCATGTGCCGTAGCACCGTAAACTTGGCCTTCGACAATCGGTGGATTGATGACTGTGCCGCAATCATCCACGGCAGCGTAGTCGAGAATGCGTGGAATGAACGTGTCGCGCTCCACTTCAACCACGGCGATGTGAAGTTGCGAAGCGTAAGTCAGCGTCAGGTTTCCGTACTTTTTCTGCTTGTCGGGCACTTTGAAGGGCGCGCGCCAGATGTAGCGGCAATTCAAAGTAACGTCGTGTAATTCCGGGGGAAGCACGGCGCTGTTTACGTTCACAATATTGGCAAGCCCCCAATAGTTGATCGCTTTGCCGGTGCGCATCGTACGAACTTCCGGCCCTTGGGCGCCTGTGCCGAACTCAAGATCGTCTTCTTTTGTCTCCAGGAGAAAGGCCGCGAGGCGCTTCATCTCGGTCTTCAACTTTTGCGCGGCGCCGTGCACTGCAGAAAGCCCCGAGACGGCAAACTGGCTGGCATAAGTTCCGGAAAATCCAGTGTGCACGTTACGTTCAGTATCGAAACCGGTGCGAACGGTGATCAGGTCAGGATGAATGTTGAGCACATCGGCAACGACTTGAGAGGCTGTGGTCTCGTGCCCCTGACCCTGCGGACAGGAACCGACGGCGATTACAACCTCTCCATAAATGTCGAGCTTACAGTTCGCGCCTTGCGAGTTGCCAGAAAAAGGCGCTGCAGGATTGACGATTTGCGACTGGCCGAAATTGTTCGTGCCGGAATCCAGCGTCGTGCCAATGCCGATTCCGATCAAGCGGCCTTCTTTGCGCGCTGCGGCTTGCTTCCTCTTCCACTCATCCCAGCCCATCCGATCTTTCGCCACCTGCAGCATCTTCGGGTAGTTTCCCGAATCGTAAACGCAGCCGTTTGGCGTGGTGTAAGGAAATTCTTCGGCGCGAATGTAGTTGCGCAGGCGCATCTCGTCTGGCGCAATGCCAAGCTCGTGCGCGCAGATGTCCACGACGCGCTCCAGGAACCAGAGATGCTGCATGCGCGAATAGCCACGATTCGGGCCGACCGGGCATTTGTTCGTTACGGCCTGCGCGAAGTCAATGCGAGCATTCTTAAAGCGATAAACACCGGCGAAAACCTGCGACCAGATTACGCAGCCCAGAGGTTCGTAGCGAGGATAGGCGCCGCAGTCGTCAATATGGCGGGAAGTAATCGCGGTAATCACACCGTCTTTGTTGAGGGCGACTCGAGTGTCGCGGAAAATCCGCTCGTTGCCGTGGGCGCTGGAGGTGATGTGCTCCGAGCGGGTTTCCACCCATTTCACCGGACGTCCGCCCGCCTTTTTTGAAGCCAATGCGCACACAGCCATCTGTGGATAGTTGGTGATCTTTATGCCGAAGCTGCCGCCAATGTCGGCGGTTTCCACGCGAATCCGGTCAATGGGGAGGTTCAGGTGCGCGGCCAAGAATTGGATGGCAAACGAAGGAAACGAGTTATTGCAGGAATAGTAGATGTGCTCGTCTTTCGCATTCCATTCGGCAATCACTACGTTGTTTTCCAGCGGCGTGCTGGAGAAGCGATGAAAATGCAGGCGATCAATGTGGATCACGGAGGCCGCTTCTTTGAAGGCCTTTTCGATATCGCCGTACTCGAACGTGCCATTCCACGTGCGATTGGTGCCGGCTTCCTGGTGCAGAATGCTCTTATCGGTGAGAGCGTCTTCCGCGTCCACTACCGGATCGAGCGCTTCGTATTCGACCTGTACGAGTTCCGCCGCATCGTCAGCCAGGGCTGGGGACTCGGCGACCACCGCCGCCACCGGTTCGCCTTGATAGCGAACCTTCGCGACCGCCAGTGGATGATCCTTGATTTTCGCGCAAGGGTCCGGCCCGATTTCAATGAAGGGCTGGGTGATCGCTGCGATCTCAGTACCCGTCAGCGCACAAACGACGCCCGGCAGGGACTCGGCCGGTGACGTCTCGACGCTGACGATTTTGGCATGGGCATAGGGCGAGCGCACGAAGCGCAGATAGAGCATCTCGCGCAACTTGATATCGTCAGCGAACTTGCCGCGACCGCGCAGCAGGCGATTTTCCTCCTTACGTGGCAGGGATTGCCCCACCCAGTGATTGCTGCCGTTCTTTTTTTCTGAGTTCATTTCTACGCGAATAGCTTTAGGACAGCGCTGCCTGCAGCCCATCAATCAGCTTCTGGACGTTCTTCTTTCCCAGCGGCTCGAGCAATCCGCCGGCGACCGAAGTCAGGCGTCCGAAAATCTGCGCCTCGCCTTGCCACGCAACTTTTGTGCAACCATCGGCGAGCGTCAAATCGAACGCCGCATTGATGGAAACATTTCCTCCCGCAACCGTGCCTTGCCCTTTGTACCGCGCGAGCCTCGGCCGGTCGGCCTGCGCCAATTCCATCTTCACGTCGGCCGTGCCCTTAATGTAGGAAATTCCAACATTCACTTTGACCGTGAAGTGAGTCGCATCCTGTACCGTCACGCTCTGAAAATCGGGCAAAAGCGGTGCAAATTTGTTCGGGTCGGTAAGAAAGTCATAAACTTCTTCCGCTGTACGTTTGACCTGAAATTCGCCGCCAAACTTGATGGCCATCGTCAGGCGTCCTTCATGTTCCGCGCCGCCGACTGGATTGCTTTGAGAATATTCTGATAGCCGGTACAGCGGCAGGTGTTTCCGGCGATCGCCTTGCGCATCTCTGTATCGCCAGGTTGTTCGTTTCGCGACAACAGTTGCAAGGTAGAGAGCAGCAGCCCGGGCGTGCAGAAGCCACATTGCAAGCCGTAAGCATCGCCAAACGCCTTTTGAATCGGGTGAAGCTGGCCGTCTTTCTCCAGGCCTTCGACGGTCAGGATCTCTGATCCATCCGCCTGCACTGCGAATACCGTGCATGATTTGACCGCGGCTCCGTTCATCAGGACGGTGCATGCGCCGCAATACGTCGTGTCGCAGCCGACGTGTGTGCCCGTCAGATCAAGTTGCTCCCGCAGCAATTCGACCAGCAACGTCCGCGGCTCGACCTGCACCGAATGAAGCTTGCTGTTGACCTTCAGCGAGATCGCCACTTTGCTGATCGCTTCAGGCATAGAGATGGCTGACCTCCACCTGCTCTCCGCGTGCACGGCGCGCTGCAATCTGAATCACCCGCTTCAGCAGTGCTCCAGCGAGAGTGCGTTTGTAGTCGGCCGATCCGCGCATGTCGGATTGTGGGTCAAGCACTGGTTCTGCCGCCTCGACTGCATGCGCGATAGTTTTCTCGGTAAGCTCATTTCCGGCTAACGCCGCCTCGGCCTCTTTGGGCCTGATCGGAGTAAGCCCGACACAGCCCAGCGCGACCGCCGCCTGCGTGCAAATATCGCCATCCATCGTGAGTTGGACCGCCGCGCTGGCCGTCGGATACACCGGCGCAGAGCGCTTGAACGCCAGATACGCGCCTCCGCTGCCTTTCGGCGGAACTTTGACCACCACTTCGCTGACCAGTTCATCCTGCGCCAACGCTGTGGTATAGGCGTCTTTGATGAAGTCAGACAATGCGATCGTGCGCTCGCCATCCGGGCCAAGACAGCGAAGTTCTGTGGCCAGGGTCATCAGCACCGTCGCCCAGTCGCCGCTGGGGTCAGCCTCGGCCAATGAGCCGCCGATCGTTCCCCGGTTGCGCACCTGCACATCCGCAATTCCGGCCGCGCAATCATGGAGAATCGGGATATTTGTCACCAGGCCAGAGTTTTCAATTTCCGCATGACGGGTCATGGGACCGAAGTGAATCTCACCGTCTTCTTTCCGAATATAAGAAGTCCCAGCGATGAAGTTCAAATCCACAAGATGCGTTGGGTTGGCGAAGCGGAGCTTCATCAGCGGGATCAGACTCTGCCCGCCGGCAAGCAACTTGGCTTCGGCGCCGAGTTCGGAAAGCAGCGTTGCCGCCTGCGTCAACGAGTCAGCGCGGTGATAGTGAAAGGCTCGCGGATACACGGTCTGTCCTTGCCGTCGCCTCCAAAGAGTGATGTTTCAAGGCGACCAGCTTAACAGCTAGCGGCGGGTCTTTCCATCTTGACCTGCATAGCCGGACCTCTCAATACGCCCGATCGCCCGATAGCCGCCTCGAAAGTAAAGCAGCGGCTCGCCTTCGCGAACAACCACCTCTTCAACCTGGGCAATGAAAATCGTGTGATCACCGGCATCCTGGGATGTGTGCAGGCGGCATTCCAAGTAGGCCAGCGCATCCCGCAGCACGGGCGTGCCATGAACAGTTCGATCAAATCTTGCTCCCGCGGCGTCCCGTTCGGCATTTCCCTGCTCGTGGATTGGAAAAGCATAAAATTCGGAAATTCTGCGCTGGTGCTCGGTCAAAACATTTACCCCGAAACGCTTTTTCTCGTGAAGATGAGCATGCGTCCGCGCCTTGCGATCCACGCATACCAGCACCAACAGCGGATCCAGAGAAACTGACGAAAAGGCGTTGGCGGTCATGCCACGCACTTCATTTTCGTAATCCACGGTGATGACGGTGACGCCGGTGGCAAAGCTGCCTAACGCCTCGCGAAATTCTGCCTGCGTAACGCCCATAGAAAACACCGCCGTTCTACCGCCAAGTAGTGGGGTCAGCACCTGTAATTGTATTCGCGCTACGGTATGCCTTGCCTTTCTGCTGCCCTCAAGACCATTATGAAGATATATTGTTGGCTGGGATCTGAGGACAAATCACCTTGCTCCGGGATCGGACTCCGAGTTCGCTCTTCGATGAATTGCTGGGCGGCCAGCCACTTTCGCGTGACCACGCCTGCCGGCTCATCTGCTGTTCTGCCGACGAGTTGCCGGAACTCCTCGCCGCCGCTGTGCAAGTGAAGCAGCGCTTCAAGCCCGGCATAATCACATACTCGCGAAAGGTTTTCATCCCGCTGACGAATCTCTGCCGCGATTATTGCGGCTATTGCATCTTTCGCCGCGATCCGGGCCAACCCGGCGCCCACACCATGACGCCGGATGAAGTCTTAGAGGTGGCCCTTGCGGGCGAGAAAATGGGCTGTACAGAGGCGCTTTTCAGCCTGGGCGACAAACCCGAACTCGCATTCCCGGAGATGCGCGCAACTCTCCGCCGCCTTGGCTACAAATCCACGCTGCATTATTTGGAGGCAATGTGCGAACTCGTGCTGTGCGAAACCAATCTGCTGCCGCATCCGAATCCCGGCCTACTGAGCTCAGAATGGATCGCCCGCCTGGCTGCAGTTTCGCCGAGCATGGGGTTAATGCTCGAAAGCACTAGCGATTTTCTCGCGGCAAAGGGAGCAGCCCACGACAACGCGCCCGACAAGGTTCCCGCCAAGCGTCTCCGCACCATCGAAGAAGCCGGCAAACAAAGAGTCCCATTCACCACAGGTCTGTTGATCGGCATCGGCGAAACTTTGGAAGATCGCGTTGATACACTACTCGCCATCCGCGAATTGCATCGCCGCTATGGCCATATTCAGGAAGTGATTGTGCAGAATTTTCGCGTTAAGCCGGGCATCCCGATGCAACATTGGCCTGAACCGACTCGCGATGAGATGCTGCGAACGGTTTCCGTCGCGCGCCTGCTGATGCCCGATGTGAACATACAAGCGCCGCCGAATCTCTGGTCGCCACACTACCGGGAGTTGCTGGACGCGGGCATTGATGACTGGGGCGGAATCTCGCCTCTCACACCCGACTTTATCAATCCCGAGCGCCCCTGGCCGCATCTGAGGGAACTGGAAGAACGAACGGAAGCGAAGGGATATCGTTTGCGGCAGCGCCTTCCGGTTTATCCTGAGTTCTTACCAATGGTGGCTTCGCGGGCAGGGGTTTTGTCGGAGAAGGTCAGGGCCTTGGCAGATGGACAGGGCTGCGCCCGGAGGGCGGCATGATCGTTGTCATCACCGGCGGTACAGGAGGCGCGAAGTTTGTGGAGGGTTTGCGCCAGGCCGCCAACGGCGAGCAGCTTACATTCATCGTGAATACCGGCGATGACTTGGATTGGTGGGGATTGCACATTTCGCCGGACCTGGACTCCATTACCTATGCTTTTGCCGGAATGCTCAGCCGCGAGCGCGGATGGGGCGTGAAGGGCGACACATTTTACTGCATGCAGGCGATGGGCGAACTAGGCGAGGCAACCTGGTTCCACGTTGGCGACCGCGATCTTGCTGTGCATCTGCTACGTTCGAAACTGTTGGCGCAGGGAAAAACGCTGACCGAGGCGACGACGGAAATCTGCAACAAGCTGGGAGTGCAGGCGCGTATATTGCCGATGAGCGATTCGCCCGTCGAAACGCGAATTGACACGCCGGTGGGAGAGCTCAGCTTTCAGGAATATTTTGTGCAACGCTGGTATCAGGATCCGGTGAACTCCGTTCACTTTGCCGGAGCTTCTGAAGCCAAACCTGCTCCAGGTGTGATTGAATCCATCCTATCGGCACGCGCAGTGATCGTTGCGCCCAGTAATCCCATCACCAGCATTGGCCCAATTCTCGCAGTCCCGGGGGTTCGCGAAGCGCTGCGGCAGACGCAAGCCACAATCGCCGCCGTGAGCCCAATTGTGGGCGGTGCCGCGGTTTCCGGCCCGGCCGCTGTTCTGATGGAGGCGCAAGGGTTGCCCGTTTCGATCGCCGGCATCGCCCGGGCGTATGAAGATTTTCTGGACGCCCTAATCTGTGATGTACAAGATAGTGACGCGGCGAAAGATTTGCAGAGTTCGAAAATCCGCGTGCACTGCACCAACACCATCATGCGAACCGCCGAAGATAAGGCCCGGCTGGCCCGCACAGTGCTGACCTTGCTGGCTGCGCAGGGCTCGGCCCGCGCCGTATCGGAGCGCTCATGATTCTGGTCCCCATCAAGAAACTTTCCACCGCGAAGCATCGCCTGGCCTCTCTGCTGGATCAATCGGCGCGCACCGAACTAGCGCAGGCGATGCTGACTGACGTCCTTGAACTCTTGAATGCATGGCCAGAACGGCCGGAGGTCAGCGTTGTCACCAGTGATCCGTTCGCGCTTGATCTGGCGCGGCACTTTGATTTTCAGGCCATTGCCGACAACGCCAACAAAGGTGAGACCGAGGCCATCGCAATGGCGACCCAGGTTTGCCAATCACGCGGAATCGAGAGCACCCTGGTCATTCCCGGCGATGTTCCCCTGCTCCAGCGCTGGGAACTCGAGAAAATTCTCGAGACGGCGCCGTCAGAAGGTTCAGTGCTGGTTCCAGCGGCCGACCGAAGAGGCACGAATGCCGCTTGGCGTTGTCCGGCCGGGCTGTTTCCTCTTCGCTTTGGTAACGACAGCTTTCGGCCGCATCTTGCCGCCGCGCGTGCCAGCCACAAGCCCTGTGTGGTGCTGACTTTGCCCGGCATCGCCCTTGATGTGGACAATCCTGCGGACCTGCGGCAGCTTGCTGAGGCGCCCGGGGAAAGCCGCAGCCAGCGCCTGGCCCGCCAGTGGGATCTTACGAAACTTCCGTTGGCCGCGAATGAATAGGGAACACAGTTCTGGGGAAATTCATATCGTTCCAATTTCTTTTTCGCGCGAAGTTCAGCCGGGGGATTCGTTGGCCGACCTGATCATAATGGCCCTCAAGAGAACCAGACGATCTCTAAAGCAAGGCGACATTCTCATTGTGAAGCACAAGATCGTTTCCAAAGCGGAGGGACAGTTCGTTAATCTCGATACTGTAAAGCCCTCGGCCAGGGTTCGCGCCTGGGCGCGGCGCTACCGGCTTGACGCTCGCGCCGTCGAACTGGCGAAGAGAGAAAGCAAAGGCGTGGTGCGGCAGAAAAGAGGTATTTTAATCACAGAAACGCAGCACGGCCTGATCTGCGCCAACAGCGGCATAGATGTTTCCAACGTGGATGGCGGCCAGCATGCGCTGCTGCTCCCTAACGATCCCGACCGGTCTGCAATGCGGCTGCATAGGAAATTGGACAAATGCTTGCGACTTTCGATTCCGGTCATCATCACGGATAGTTTTGGGCGTCCGTGGCGCGAAGGACTTACCGAAGTGGCAATCGGCGTCGCCGGTATGCCGGCTCTACACGATTATCGCGGCAGGCGTGATTCCATGGGCTACAGGTTGAAAGCGAGCGTGGAAGCGATCGCGGATGAGCTTGCTTCTGCCGCCGGTCTGGCCTGCGGCAAGCTGAATCGCACGCCGGCGTGTATTATTCGGGGATTCAGGTACCATCCGGGCCGTGGGAGCGCCCGCGATCTGATTCGGCCGGCTGCGGCGGATCTGTTTCGTTAGGAGGACTTGTGCCGCGGGTTTTAAACCGATCTGAACTCGAGAACTTTCCTTCGCTGGAGTGGAGCGATGTAGCCGCTCACATGAACGCTGCTCCCCGCGCCGCTTTGGAACAGGTGATGGAAAGGCTGGATGGCGGTGCGCTCGCGCGGCAGCAATATTCATTGCTGGCGAGTGCCGAGGGGGATGACCTGCTCGGCTTGTTGGTCGCAGCAGATTCCGTACGCCGCGAACTGGCAGGCAACATCGTGACCTACGTCGTGAACCGTAATATCAATTTCACGAACGTCTGCTTCGTCGGGTGTAAATTCTGCGCCTTCAGCCGCGGCCCTAGGGAGTCCGATACGTACTTCCTGACCCTTGATCAAATGGCGCAGAAAGCGATCGAAGCCTGGCAGATGGGTGCGACCGAAGTGTGCATACAGGGCGGATTGCCACACGGTCTGCCACCCTTTTATTACCGCGACATCCTGCGCGCGGTGAAGCAAGCCGTGCCGCGCATGCACATTCATGCCTTCTCGCCAATGGAGATCGTGTTCGGTGTTGAGCTGACGGGAATGCGTCTGGACGATTATCTTTGCATGCTGCGCGACAATGGCCTCGACACGTTGCCCGGAACCGCTGCGGAAATTCTCGATGACGACGTCCGCTTCGTGCTTTCCCGCAACAAGCTCTCGACCGAGCAGTGGAAAGAGGTCATCGTCTCGGCGCACCGCCTCGGCATTCGTACGACCTCAACGCTCATGTACGGCCACGTGGAAACCACTGAGCATTGGGTTAACCAACTCCTGCTGCTGCGCGAGATTCAGCGGAAAACAGGCGGCTTCACCGAGTTCGTACCGCTGGGATTCGTGCATCAGAACACACTGCTTTTTCACCAGGGACTCGCGCGATCCGGGCCAACTCTCGCGGAGCATCTGAAAATCCACGCCTTGGCGCGGATTTTACTAGCGGGCGCCATCAACAATGTTCAGGTCTCATGGGTAAAATTGAACCGGCAACTTTCTCAGCTTTGCCTCCACGCCGGCGCGAATGACTACGGCGGAACTCTAATGGAGGAGAACATCTCTCGCGAAGCGGGCGCGACTGCCGGGCAGTACACCAGTCCGCAGGATTTCCAGTCTTTGATTCTTGAGGCCGGCCGCATCCCGGCCGAGCGCAATACGACGTACACGCGAATCCGTATCCAGGTTCAGCCGGAAGAAATCACCTGTGAAGAAACGCTCGTCCCGGAGTTTGCCTGACGTGTCTCGCGTCATCGCAGTCCTCGGAGGAACGGGACCGGAGGGCTCCGGCTTGGCCTGGCGGTGGGCGCGGGCGGGCGAGACCGTGATCATCGGGTCCCGAGATCCACGACGTGCGCAGGAAACTGCAGAGAGCCTGCGAAAGCGATGCGATACGGCGAAGATATCCGGCGAGGAAAACGTCGCTGCATGCGCCAATGCTGACGTCATCGTTTTGACGATTCCTTTCACCGGTCATGCGCCACTGCTTAAACAAATCAAGAGCGCAATTCGTCCCGGCGCGGTGGTCATTGATGCCACGGTGCCGTTGGCCGCAAGCGTAGGCGGCCGTGCCACCCGCACTCTCGGCGTCTGGCAGGGTTCCGCCGCGCAGCAGACGGCAGAATTGTTGCCCAAAGAAATTCCGGTCGTCGCCGCGTTTCAAAACGTCCCAGCGGATTTGCTGAAGACGGATGCTCCCGTGGACTGCGACGTGATCGTTTGCGGTGACGATCCCAAAGCCAGCCAGTTGGCTCTCGAATTAGCCGCAAAGATTCCCGGCGTGCGCGGCATTGATGGCGGCAAACTGGAAAACGCCCGCATTCTGGAGCAGATTACCGCCTTACTGGTTGGCATGAACATTCGCCACAAAGGGCACTCGGGCATTCGCATCACGGGCCTGCCGCCGTCGGCGTACCACGCAGAGAAATAACCTCTGCGCGTCTCTGTGCTTGTTAAGATTGCTCAACCCGCATGTGCCCTTCTCCGATCAACGGTCCGGTCATCGAGTTTCACAACGTATCTTACGGTTTGAATGGCGGACCAGAAATCCTGCGGGATTTGAATCTTTCTGTCGCCAGCGGGGAAACGCTGATCCTGCTCGGCCGCAGCGGCTCGGGCAAGACCACAGCACTCAAGCTCATCAATCGCTTGCTGGATCCGAGCCGCGGTGAAATCCAGGTGAACGGCCGTTCGATTGAGGAGTGGGATGTCATCCGTCTCCGCCGCTCAATCGGCTACGTGATCCAGGAAATCGGCCTGTTTCCGCATTTCACCATCGAACGCAATATCGGATTGGTTCCCAAGATCGAGAACTGGCCCGCAAGTCGCATCCACGATCGCGTGCGGGAGCTTCTCGCGCTCGTTGGTCTGGATGCCCAGATTGCTTCGCACTATCCCAGGCAACTCTCCGGAGGCCAACGGCAGAGGGTCGGTGTGGCTCGCGCATTGGCCGCTGATCCTCCCATCCTCCTGATGGACGAACCATTCGGTGCGCTTGATCCCATCACTCGCACGGAGTTGCAGCGCGAGTTTCTCGCGTTGCAAAAAAGGCTGCGCAAAACCGTCATCTTCGTCACCCACGATCTTCGCGAAGCGCTGTCGCTTGGAACCCGCATCGCATTGCTGCAAGACGGCCGCGTCGTTGCATTACACACCCCGGAAGGATTCCTGCATTCCACGCAACCGCTGGTCGCCGCTTACCGAGCCACGTTTGGCACTGAAATGGAAACGCGAGGCCCGCTATGAACCTATGGCAGTTCTTCTTGCAGAACCACGCGGAAGTATGGGAACTCACGCTGGAACATCTCTGGCTGGTGGGAGTTTCGACGCTGCTCGCCGTGGCCGTAGGAATACCGCTCGGCGTTCTGATCACGCGCTGGCCGGCCCTGAACAAGCCCGTGCTCGGCGGCGCGAACATCATTCAAACCATTCCCAGCCTTGCGCTGTTCGGATTTCTTCTACCCGCGCCTTGGATTGGCGCTCGCGCCGACCGGCTGGCAATCTTGGCTTTGACCCTTTACGCGCTGCTGCCGCTAATTCGCAACACCTACGCTGGCATCAAGGCTGTAGACGCGGCCGTGGTGGAGGCCGGGCGAGGCATGGGACTCACGGATCGCCAGCTTCTGTTTCAAGTGCAATTGCCGCTGGCACTGGGTGTGATTCTCGCTGGCGTGCGGGTCGCGACGGTCGTTTCTGTCGGTCTGGCCACCATCGCGGCAGCCATTGGCGCGGGTGGGTTGGGCGAATATATTTTTCGCGGTCTGGCCATGGTAAACAACCAGGTGATTCTGGCGGGCGCAATTCCTGCGGCTGCGATGGCCCTATTCGCGGACGTAAGTCTGGGATGGCTGGAGAAACGGCTGAGTCCGCGCTGAGAACCGAGAACTGCGAACTGAAAACTGATTCTTTCCATGACCTCGCGAGCACATCGTAATCCGCGAACAGCGAGCACAATGGTTCCCTGGCTGTCATTCCTCTTAGTCGCACTGCTCGCCGCTTGCGGCCCTTCCCACAAAAATCGTGTCATCGTGGGCTCCAAGAATTTCACCGAACAACTTGTCCTCGGTGAAATCATGGCGCAGCATATCGAAGCGAAAACCCACCTGACGGTCGAGCGGCGCTTCTATCTCGCCGGCACCTACATTTGCCACCAGGCAATCCTCGCCGGACGAATTGACATTTATCCCGAATACACCGGCACGGCACTGACGGCAGTTTTGAAGGAAAAACCACAGGGCGATCGAGCGCAAGTGTACGGGCATGTGAAAGCCGAATACGCCAACCGGTTCAACCTGACTGTCGGCGGACCCTTTGGCTTCGACGACACGTTCGCGGTCGAGATTCGTGGGGATGACGCGCGGCGGCTGGGACTCAGAACGATTTCGCAAGCTGCCGCCTACACCCCACAATGGCAAGCCGGATTTGGTTATGAATTCATGGAGCGCCCCGACGGTTACAAGGGGTTGGCGTCGGTCTATGGCCTGCGATTCGCCGGCCCTCCGCGGATCATGGATCTCGGCTTGCTTGATCGCGCCTTGAAAGACAAACAGGTAGATCTGATCGCCGGCAACGCTACCGACGGCCTGATCCCGGCGCTGGATTTGTACGTCCTGGAAGACGACCGCCACTACTTTCCGCCCTATGAGGCCGTACCCGTTGTTCGCCAGGAAGCGCTGGAGCAGCATCCGGAAGTCGGCTCTGCCCTCGCCGAACTCGCCGGAAAAATATCCGGCGATGACATGCGCCGCCTCAACTACGCGGTGGACGGCGAGCATCGTGATGTGAAAGAAGCGGTGCGGGACTTTCTGCGGAGCAGGGGACTTTGAATGCCTGCACCGCACGGTGAGCGGCACTCTGGCCGCTCTGTCCCGGGCCGCCTCAGTTCGACTCGGTGAACTTGATATAGGGTTTCGCGCCGCCCTTGCCCGAGCAACTGCCCAGATTCAGGTTGTTGGTTTCTCCCGTGGTGCCGGCATTCGATGCGCATGTGGGCGCGTTCGTGGTGCCATTGGTTACCGCGCTCTCCACGGTGATGGAGGAGCCGCTGTTAAAGTTGGCTTCCGACCCGCCGCCGTCGCCGACGATGTTGAACTCCGACTCCTTCCAGCCACTGGAGAGATAGACGACGCTATCCTTGCCCGTGGTTTTATAGGCCTTGGTTCCGACGTACATGATCAGCGTATCCAGACCGCCTTTCACGGCCGAGCCCGATATCTCGAGGGTCTTGAGCTTGGAGATTACCTCCTTGGGCACCCCCACAGCGGCGCTGTTCGTGTAGCAATCGCCGCCGTAACTGTTCCATCCACCGGGGCAAGTAGTGTCCCAGTTGATCAACCAATATTGCATGAATGCCTCTGTATAGTCCGACGCATAGACGTACTGCAGCCAAGCCAGGCATTCCGGTGGATTTTTGGCGCCATTGCAGGCCTTATTGTGCTGCATGAAGTTGGAATTGAGCTGAAGCGAGTAACTGTTCGCGCCGCCAACGCCCTCCTCGCTCTTCACACCCGTGACCTTCGGGAAGGAGCCGACTGTTTTGCGGATCAAACCGGAGGTGACCTCCGCTGCATAGTCATGGCCATCACCGACGGTTAGAGCGCCGGGCCGCCCGCTGCGCGGAATGAAGGGGATATCGGGTGCCTCTACACAGGCGACCTTATTCCACGCCATGCTGGGATAGGAGGCCTCGAAGCAGCCCGCCGTCTGCACGCTGGTGAGCGCGATGGCCTCGCGCCATTGGGCGACAGCTGCCGCATGGTCCGCCGCTGGCGCGGCCACGGTCAAGGAAAGCAAGCCTGCGCCCAGAACACCGGCCGCGATCGCGATCCGGATCACGCAGTGTGCAAAACTCTTCTTGTTCATCTGCTTCATGGTTTTTCCTTTTTGATTCAGAGTCGTTAGCCGCGATCTCTTTCGTGGCCTGCAAACTGGCCTCGATTATCCTTCTAGCCACTTTCCGTGTCAATGAGCCAGACGGCGGCTCGTCCACGGCCAGTGTTATGTCTAGTCCCACGACATGGCTTGCCCAGTGTCCCGGGATATCCTTTACAGTTTCGTTTGGTAAGATTTGAGGTCCAACCCGCATTCGACGCACTTCTCAGCGTGGTGTACGAGGTCCTGCCGGTCGACCGAGCCATCGCCGAACGCGCCAAACAGATTGTCCTTGGCTACCAGCGCCTCTGCGCGCGTCATGCAGTTCATCTGGCCGTGATGGAACGACACGGCATCGAGCAAATCCCGGCCTCCGATTCGGGCTTTGACGGGTTTCCGGGGGTTAACACGGCTTGACGTAACGACGAATCGGAACCTCGCAAGAGCAGATTCCGTATCAGACGCCAGGATATCAATGAGTCGCCCGCACCACCTCCGACTGTTTTTGTGGTTCTTTGCGGCCTACTGGTTGATGTCAGCGGTAGTGGGAGTATTTCTTGCAGAGAATACCCTGCATCCACCGAGGCGACCACTGATTTCCAGTGAGGAGTTGCAGGCACGAAGCCTCGCAGCGCGCCAGAATGTGTCGATGGGAAGCGTTTCCGTCACGACGCCGGATGGCGTGATTCTACGCGGATGGAGCTTGCGATCTGCCGCAGAAAGCGAGCCGGCGGTGATTCTATTGCACGGCATGAGCGATAACCGATCGGGAATGATCGGCTATGCAGAACTGCTGTTGAAACACGGTTTTAGCGTTCTTCTACCTGATGCACGCGCACACGGCTCGAGTGGCGGCGAAGTGGCGACGTACGGCTTGCTCGAGCGTGACGACATTCGGGATTGGTTCGATTGGCTGCGACTGAATCAGCACCCTTCCTGTATTTTCGGTCTGGGAGAGTCGATGGGGGCTGCACAACTCCTTCAAGCGATTCAAACTGAGCCCGGCTTCTGTGCGGTGGTGGCCGAATCTCCCTTCTCGAGTCTTCGCGAGATTGCTTACGACCGCGTTGGACAGTCTTTTCACACGGGACCGTGGATTGGGCGCTCTGTCCTATGGCCCATCGTCGAATCGGCATTCTTCTATATGCGATGGAGGTACGGCTTCGACATGGATCAAGTTTCCCCGCGGAACTCGGTGGCCGGATCCCACGTGCCGATTCTTCTTATGCATGGCTCAGCTGATGGCAATATCCCAGCACGTCACTCACGTCTTATACGGTCGAGGAATATGACTGTGTCACTCTGGGAGGTCCCCGGAGCGGGCCACTGTGGCGCATTTAACGCGGCACCCATTGAATTCGAAACCCGGGTCACTTCATGGTTCTCCCCTAGTCGCAGCAGAAGCCCTCACATCAACCACACTGCATCCACATCCACGATGACCTGCGTGCGCGGGATCTTCTGCAGTGCCGCATACGCCAGCATCGCGCGCAAAAACGTATTCAGCTTTTCCCGGCTCGGTGATTTCAGCACAAAGTGATAGCGATAATCGCGCTTCAGCCGCACAATCGGCGCCGCCGCTGGCCCCAGCACGCGTATGCCTTCATGCCGTGTTGCTTCCAGCCACTTTCCCAAGATGCCTGACCAGCGCAGGGCTTCGTCCATCTTGTCGCTGCGGATCAGAACATTGGCGAGCGAGCTGTATGGCGGATAGTGCATCCAACTGCGAAAGCGCAATTCTTTTTCATAGAAGCCGATGAAATCATGCTGCGCCGCATACTGCACGGCATAGTGATCGGGGAAGTACGTTTGAAAAATCACCTTGCCCGGAGTTTCGCCGCGCCCTGCGCGACCTGCCACCTGCGTCAGCAACTGAAACGTCCGCTCAGCGGCGCGAAAATCCGGAAAACCTAAAGCTGCATCCGCTCCGACCACTCCGACGAGCGTGACGCCGTGAATGTCATGTCCCTTGGCGATCATCTGTGTCCCCACCAGCAAATCCAGTTCGCCCTCATTCAGCGCGTTCAACACCCGCTCGAAATCCTCCTGACCTCGCACGGTATCGCGGTCCAGCCGTCCGATGCGCGCTTGGGGAAACATCCCGTGCAGCAATTCTTCCAGCTTCTCCGACCCCGTCCCAAGAAAATACACGTACTCGCTGCCGCACTCGCCGCACACTTTTGGAACCGGCGCCATGAATCCGCAATAGTGGCAGACCATGCGCTGCGAGCCTTTGTGATGCGTCATAGCGATGGCGCAGTTCCGGCATTCCATGCGGCCGCCACACGCCCGGCACAACGCGACCGGCGAATAGCCTCGGCGATTGAGCAACACCATCACCTGTTCTTTGCGATCCAACCGCTGCCTGATCTCCTCCCCCAGCTTGCGGGAGACAACCTGTTCATGTCCCGTCTCCTGAAATTCCAGGCGCATTTCAATGATCTCGACCTCCGGTAGCGGCCGCTGCTCTACCCGATCCGGCATCTCGATCAGCGCGTATTTGTTTTTCTTCGCGTTGCAATACGATTCGAGTGACGGCGTGGCCGAACCCAGAACGGCCACTGCGCCCGCCATTTTGGCGCGCATCACGGCCACATCGCGCGCATGGTAGCGTGGTGTTTCTTCCTGCTTGTAAGAGTGATCCTGCTCCTCATCCACAATCATCAGCGCCAGATCGGGCACGGGCGCGAACACCGCCGAGCGCGTGCCCACAACCACCCGCGCTTCGCCATCCTTAATCCGGTGCCATTGTTCCGCTCGCTCCTGATCGGAGAGCGCCGAGTGGAGAATCGCGACTTCATCTCCGAAAACCTGGTGCAGATCGGCCGCAACCGCCGGCGTAAGTCCGATTTCCGGCACCAGCAGAATCGCTGATCGGCCTGCCTCCAATACCGAGTGCATCGCCGCCAGATAAACCGCTGTCTTGCCCGAGCCCGTCACTCCGTGCAGCAATACGCCGGAGAAACTATGCGTGTTTACGGCGTTCTGAATCGTGCTGAGTGCCTGCTGCTGCGCGGAGTTGAATTGAAAATCAAGCGGTGCGCACCGCGGCTTGACGCCCGAAACATTAAATTCCGCCGCCTCTTCGACAATCTCTACCAATCCGCGTTTTACGAGCGTCCCCAGAGTCGTGCGCGGGACTTCGAGTGAGTGCATGTCTTCGACCTTGAGCCTTCCGCCTGCGGCCGCCAAAGTATCGGTCAGCATTTTCTGGTTAGCGTTAAGCTTGCCCTCGACGCTTTTCAGCACCGCAATCCGTACGGTGCGAGCCGCACCCCGGGTATCTGACAAATCTTCCCGCAGGATCCACTTCTTCCTCACCATTCCGGCCAGCGTAGACTTTGAGGCCCTGGTCGCCCCGCGTAACGTCTCCTCTCGTGTCAGCTCTCGCTCGGCGAGATAGTTAAGTACGCCAACCTCCAGGGCATCTTCTTCCGGTTTCTTGCGAGAGCGGGCCGATGATCCGCTCACGCCCGCATGATGCAACGCCAACTGTCCCGCATTCGTGATGCGATAAGCCGTTACACGCTTGAACTCCGCGGCTAACGGCAGCATCGTGCGAAATACATCGCCCAAAGGCGCCAAATAATAATTCGAGATCCATTTAGCGAGTTGAATTAGTTGCCCATCAAGAACGGCGGTCAAATCCAGCACGCCGATGATGTTCTTAGCTTGGACCTTGGGTGGGCGGTCGTGCAATTCCGTGACGATGCCTGACATCCGCTGTTGCCGGAAGGGAACCAGCACCCGACCGCCGACCAGCGGCTGCGTCCCATCTGGGATTCGGTACGTGAATACCGTATCGAGCGGCACCGGCAGCGCGACGTCGCAAAACTCAGGCATGAGGAGATTAAAGGCTTTGCTTCAGAATCATGCTAACAAAGGCGAGTTCTCAGGGGAGTAAACGGAGGAAAATTGCGGACGCGCTCCCGAGAGGTTTGGAGCGCGCCCACGTAGTAGCAACGCCTATCGGCTCACCTCAATCTGATTTACCACCTGCGCCACGTTCGGAACATTGCTGGCCAGTTGTTCGGCCTGTTGCCGCTCTGAAGTCGCTCGCACTCGCCCCTTCAGAGTCAGAACGCCGTTCTTGGCGTCGTAGCGGATATGCTCCTTCGCCAGTCCATGCGCGATCAGCGCAGCTTTGTAATTGCTCTCAATGCCGTCGTCCACATTCGACGCGATTTTCTTCGCATCGCTTTCCGCGCCTACCGGCTCAACGCTGATTTCGTTCGCAATAACGCGATTGCCGGCGGCCGATTGTGCCACCTGTGCGGCTTTGTCTTTCGCATCCTGCGAGTGCAAAGTACCGCTTAACGTGATCGTGTTCTTGTCTTTATTTTCGTCTACGCTCACGTCCGTCAGATCGGCCTGGCGCAATGCATTCTGCACAGCATCCTTATAACTGCTTTCGCTGGGCTGAGTGGATCGCGAGCACGCCGCGCTGATCAGCCCCAATACTGCCATCGCTCCGATCACAAGCAAACGCCTGATATTGCCTTCCCGCATGATGAGCTCCTCTATACGGCGCTTCGCCGTCCGGTAATGATGTTGAAGATCAGGACCACCAAGGCAATCACGAGCAGCAGATGGATCAGACTTCCGGCCACATGGAAGCTGAATCCCAGCAGCCACAGGATTAGCAGCAGTACAAAAATTGTCCAAAGCATCGGTTTCTCTCTCCCATCCCGCAGCTTATGGTGAGCCAGCCGCCGAAACCATAAGGTCGTTTCTGTAAATGGGTGAGAATAGAGCCTAATCCGTGGCATCGCCTGCACTGTAAACCGCGGGGAAACATGCTCGCCCCACGCAACTGGCGGAGGAACGATTCTCCCTGCTACCATCGCATCAATGTTCGCTCATAGGCCTGGAAAGAAAACGCCATCGCGCCAGCGCAAAACCCAGAGCGTTCCATCTCAAAGCAACAGCCGCTCTCCCTCGGAAGTTGTCATCATCACCGGCATGAGCGGCTCGGGCAAGGCTTCCGTGCTCAAGGCCTTTGAAGATCTCGGCTACTATTGCGTGGACAATCTGCCCGTAGGGTTGATCCCGCGCTTCGCCGAGTTGGTAGGGCAATCTTCTGAAATCAAGCGCACAGCGTTAGTCGTGGACGTTCGCGAGGGTTCGCAGCTCGGAGATCTCCCCGAGATCGTGAAGTCGGTCAAGCGCATGCTCCCCACGCAAATGATTTTCCTGGAAGCCGCAGATTCGGTTTTGTTGCGGCGCTACAGCGAAACCCGCCGGCCGCACCCCCTCGGCAAGAACACCACGGTGAAGGCGTCTCTCGCCGCCGAGCGCCGCCATCTCGATCACATCCGCGCTATCGCTGATTTGGTCATTGATACTTCCAAGTTCAATGTTCACGAGTTGCGGGCTTACATCACTGAGCGCTTTCAGAAACGCGAGTCGGATAAGAACATCCTGGTTTCCTGCGTGAGTTTTGGGTTTCGCCACGGCGTCCCCGAGGATGCCGACCTGGTTTTCGATGTGCGCTTTCTGCCGAATCCGCACTTTGTGCCTGAGTTCCGCCCGCTCACCGGGCGCGATCCCAAGGTCGCGAAGTACATCCGCTCTTTTCCGCAGACCAAGGAATTTATCAAACGCCTCTCCGCGCTCTTGGTGTATCTGCTGCCGCATTACATTCGGGAAGGGAAGAGCTATCTGACCATTTCCTTTGGTTGTACGGGCGGCCAGCACCGCTCGGTGATGATCGCCGAAGAGATCGGCAAGCTGCTCCGCGCCGCGGATTACCGCGTGAAAGTCGTACATCGCGACAGTCCCAAATAGGAAGTGCCCGAGGCAACATCTGGCCGCGTTCTGCAGCCAAAGACCTGCGACTAAAGTAGAATAGGAGCTTGCAACGCATGCTGATCTCGGCAGCAGACCGCGCTTGGCTGCACCCCAGGAGCCTGCGATGCGGCAACTGACGCGCCTCATCCGCTATGTCATCCCGTATCTGTTTCAGCTCCTTCCCGGCGTCTTGCTGCTGGCGGCCGTGGGCTTCTTCGAGGCCTTCCGCTGGGTGCTGCTCCGTCCCGTATTTGACCGTGTCCTGAATCCATCTTCTGGCTCCAACGATATTCAGCTCCTGACCGTCCCGGGCACTCATCACGTCGTCTATCTGCAGCAATTCGTACCCTCACACCTGCATAACGCCTGGACCATCGTGGCTTACGCCTTGGTTGTGTCTACGATTCTGAAGGGGATTTTCGATTATGCCGGCACCTATCTGGTGAATTACGCCGGATATGGAATGATCACCGATCTTCGCAACCACCTTTACGATTCGGTGCTTCGCCGTTCGGCGGCTTTCTTCCAAAGGCACACAACCGGAACTCTGATCTCCACTATCGTGAACGATATCGAGCGCGTGCAGTATGCCATGTCCAGTGTGCTGGCCGAATTCCTTCAGCAGCTATTCACTCTGGTATTCACCACCGTCGTTGTGATTGCTCTCGGTCGAAAGCTGGCGTGGGTCTTGCTGCTATTCATACCGTTCATCATCTATTCGGCGAGAAAAATCGGCCACCGTGTCCGGCACACGACCCGAACCGGGCAGGACAAACTGGCCGACATTCAGAACATTCTGCACGAGACCATCACCGGGAACCGCATTGTGAAAGCCTTCAGCATGGAGTCTTGGGAGATCAACCGTTTTCACAAAGCGGCGCAACGCCTGTTCCATGCCAACCTGCGCTCGGTGGCTGCGGCAGCCGTCAGTTCGCCACTCATGGACATCTTCGGCTCCATCGGCATCGCGTTGCTCCTGCTGCTGGGCCGCGATCAGGTGGCTCACGGCGGAATGACGCTTGGAGTTTTCGGCGCTTTTATTGCTTCTGTATTCAGCCTTTACAATCCAGTTCGAAAGTTTGCGCTATTCAACAATAACTTCCAGCAGGCGCTGGGCGCGTCATCGGAAATTTTTAGGTTCATGGATGCGCAGGATGAAGTGCGCGAAAAGCCCAGCGCCAAGACTCTCCCTCCGTTTTCCCAGAGCATCCGTTTTGAAAACGTCAGTTTTTCTTACGAAGAAACGGCCCGCGATGGCCGCGGGATCCTTCGCGACATCAATCTCACGGTTAAGGCAGGCGAAGTTCTGGCGGTGGTGGGATCCAGCGGCGCCGGGAAAAGTACCCTCGTGCATCTCATTCCCCGGTTCTTCGACGTAACCTCAGGGCGCCTGTTGATCGACGGTCGCGATGTGCGCGACGCCACCCTGGTTTCCTTGCGCTCCCAGATCGGCGTCGTTTCCCAGGATACCGTGTTGTTCAACGACACGGTACGCAACAACATCGCCTACGGCCAGCCCAGCGTCTCGCAAAAGCAAGTGGAGGACGCTGCCAGGGCGGCATTGGCTCACGGCTTCATTCTCGAGCTGCCCGCCGGCTATGCGACCGTCATCGGCGAGCGCGGCGTGCGGCTCTCCGGCGGCGAGCGGCAGCGCCTCGCGATCGCGCGCGCTTTGTTGAAAAACGCGCCCATTCTGATCCTCGACGAGGCTACATCCGCACTCGACAGCGAGTCTGAGGCCCTGGTGCAATCCGCGTTGCAGAACCTGATGGCCGGGCGCACCGTCGTCGTTATCGCGCATCGCTTATCCACCGTGCGCCGCGCCGACCGCATCGTGGTGCTCGAAAACGGCACGATCGAGGACATGGGCAAGCACGAAGATCTTATGCAGCGCTTCGGTACTTACCGTCGTTTATACGAGTTGCAGTTCCTGGAAGCGGACCAGGTGAAAGCCGGAATGCAGTCGGGATGAAAGCCGTCTCCCTGCCGTAACCTGGACCAACGTTTCGCAATTGAAAATTGACGATTCGCAATGGCAGACTTTCCCAAGTAACGCACAACCTATGCCCATCCGATCCATGACCGCGTTTGCGCAGGTGAAAGGGCATGTCAACGGCCATCTCGGCTTCACCCTGTCGCTCAAGTCGGTCAACCATCGCTTCCTCGACGTGCACTTTCGCATGCCTTCCGACAGCGACGATCTGGAGATGAAACTGCGCCGCCGCTTGAAAGAAGGCCTCGCTCGCGGGCATGTGGAACTGACTCTGAACCTTGAGCGTGGCGGCGCGGAAAATCTCGTCTTCAACCGTGAGCTGGTGGGTGGGTATGTGCTCGCTTTCCGTGCGGCTGCGGCAGAGTTCGGGCTCACCGCAGAACCCGACCTGAATTCGATCCTGCGTATGCCCGGGGCGCTCGAATCGGCGGCTCTACCCACCGACGACGGACTGGCAGCTGCCGTCCTGGCCCAGATGGAAGAGGTCCTGAGCCGCCTGAACCAGATGCGCGAGGAAGAAGGACGCGGCACCGAACAGGAACTGCGCCAGCGAATGGCGCATGTACAGCGCGGCGCGCAGGAGATCGAAAAGCATCGCCATGCCGTCCTGCAGACCTATGTTGATAAATTGAAGTCCCGCTTGCAGGAGCTGATCGGCTCCCAGATTGACCCTGAGCGCATTTTACAAGAGGCCGCCCTGCTCGTGGATCGCAGCGATATTCAGGAGGAGCTCGTCCGGCTGGGACAGCATGTTAAACACTTCCTTGGCTTGCTCGACCAGGGCGGCGAGGTCGGCAAGAAAATGGATTTCCTGCTGCAGGAAATGAACCGGGAAGCCAATACGCTGCTTTCCAAAACGTCAGGATTGGCGGGCGAAGCCCTCAAAATCACCGAGATTGGGCTTTCCATCAAAGCTGACATCGAAAAAGCGCGAGAACAGGTGCAGAATCTGGAATGACCACCGTTTATATCATTTCGGCTCCCTCGGGCTCGGGCAAGTCCACTCTCGTAGAGAAGGTGCGGCACATCGTTCCCCGGCTGGAGTTCTCCATTTCCTACACCACGCGCCCGCCTCGGGGTGCGGAGGTCAACGGCCGGGAATACTTTTTTGTATCGCGCGATGAGTTCAGGGAAATGATCGAGCGACATGAGTTTCTTGAGCACGCCGAAGTGTTTGGCAACTACTATGGCACAGCCAGACGCTTCCTGCAGGAAGCCGAGGCAAAAGGCAACGATCTGTTGCTGGATATTGACGTGCAGGGCGCCGAACAGATCAAGCGCACACTTCCCCAGGCCGTGAGTATTTTCATCCTGCCCCCGGATCGCAAGACTTTGGAAGTCCGGCTCAGGCATCGCAGCCTTGATGCCGAGGAAGTGATCCAGCGCCGCCTTTTCACCGCCAGCCGGGAGATTGAGAATTACGCCAAATACGACTATATTCTGATTAACGACCGTCTGGAAGAATCCACCGACGCTCTGAAGGCGATTCTTCTTGCAGAACGGCTCAAATGCTTGGGAGTTTCGCAATCCACTGACGATTCCAACACGTTGATCCAGGCTGAACGCTGCCTCTTGGCCAACGTCCAGGGGCGCATCCAGCCGATCCTGGCTTCGTTTGTGGCCGCAGCGGCTCCGGGCGGACGTTAGCGACAGGGGAGGGACGATGAAGTTGATGGACGGATTCGACAGCAACTATCGCTATATCCTGGTGGCGGCGCGGCGCGCCCGGCAGTTGCAAGGCGGCGCCCCGCCAACGATCGAAACCCAATCGCGAAAACCCTGCAGAATCGCCCAGGACGAAATCAAGGCGGGCAAGGTCAAATGGGTGATTCCGGAAACGCCCAAATCAGCCGCCGAAGTCGCCAATGAAATGCTCGATAAAGCATTGGTGCAAGAGTAGGGCATGAAGGTTGCCCTCGGCGTCAGCGGCGGCATCGCGGCGTATAAAGCGGCGGAGATCGTCCGCCTGCTGCACGAACGTGGCATCCGCGTGCAGGTCGTGATGACCCAGGCCGCCCAGGAATTCATCCGGCCTCTCACCTTTGCCGCGCTCTCCGGAGAAAAAGTAATTACCGACATGTTCGCCTCCGGTCATGAGCCGCCGAACATTGACTCCGCGGTCGAGCACATCGCCGTCGCCCAGTCGATTGACGCATTGCTGATCGCGCCTGCGACCGCCGACGTCCTCGCGAAATTCGCTCAAGGCATCGCCAACGACTTCCTCACCACTCTGTACCTGGCGACGACTGCGCCGGTGGTGGTTGCGCCCGCGATGAATGTGAACATGTGGAACCATCCAGCCATGCAATCGAATCTCGCCATCCTGAAAAAGCGCGGCGTGAAGATCGTCGAGCCAGGCGAAGGGTATTTGGCTTGCGGCATGATCGGCGCCGGCCGTCTCGCCGAAAACGAAGCCATCGTCGCCGCCACGCTCGAAGCGCTCGGCGCTTCGCAGGAACTCGCGGGAGAAACTGTGCTGATCACGGCCGGCCCTACGCGCGAAGAAATTGACCCCGTTCGCTATCTCAGCAATCGTTCCAGCGGACGCATGGGCTACGCTTTGGCTGAAGCTGCGCTTCGCCGCGGCGCGCGCGTGCTGCTCGTCAGCGGACCGACGGCGATCACGCCGCCTGGCGCCGCCGAACTCACTCGCGTCGAAACCGCCGAGCAGATGCGCCAAGCCGTGCTTAATCTCCTGCCGCAGGCAACTATCGTGATCAAGACCGCCGCCGTCGCCGACTATCGGCCGAAATCGGCGGCGTCACAAAAAATCAAACGCACCGGTCCGATGACGCTCGAACTCGAACCCACCGCCGACATTCTGGGCGAAATCGCCCGGCACAAGCGGTCTCAGCTGATCATCGGCTTCGCCGCCGAGACGCAGAACGTTCTGGAAAACGCGCGCAAAAAGTTAGCCTCGAAATCGCTCGACGCCATCGTGGTCAACGATGTCTCCCGGGCCGGCATCGGCTTCGACTCTAATCGCAATGCGGTCAGCATCATCACGCATAGCGAAATCATCGAAGTCCCCGAGACCAGCAAATGGGAAGTTGCGCAGCGCGTGCTGGATCAGGTGGCGCGGCTGCGGAAACGCACCCCTGCGCTGGCAACCAAGAACTGAAAACTGACGACTGATTTTTTCTCTTCCGCCTTCCTTTCCTGATACTCTCCTGCAAGATGCCTGCGATGCTCGATCCCCAACTCAAACGCTCTCTCGCCGAGCGAGTTCGCTTCTACCACGAACTTGGGATCTACGATTTCTATCGCCGCCCGATCAACCCAGAACTCCAGCCAGAACAGCGAGAAGACATGCCGCGAAGTCAAGCTGCCGTTGCCGTGCCGATCCAAGAAGAAGATCTGTTCGCCGGCCCAAAGCCTGAATCCCGCATCGCCGATCCCGCGAAGTCGCTGCGTATCATCCGCGAAGATCTGGGCGATTGCACCCGCTGCCGGCTGCACAAGCAGGGGCGCAAGCAGATCGTCTTCGGTGTGGGAGATCCCAAGGCCGATCTGATGTTCATTGGCGAAGCCCCAGGTGCCGACGAAGACGAGCGGGGCGAACCCTTCGTGGGCCGCGCCGGGCAACTGCTCAACAACATGATCAAGGCCATGGGCCTGCGCCGCGAAGATGTGTACATCGCCAACATCATCAAATGCCGCCCGCCGGGCAACCGCACGCCCGAGCGCGATGAGTGCGAAACCTGCTCGCCGTTTCTCATGCGCCAGATCGCAACCATCAGGCCGAAGGCGATTGTCGCCCTCGGCGCGGTCGCAGCGAAAACTCTGCTAGCAATCAATGCGCCTATGTCGGAATTTCGAGGTCACTGGTACGACTTTCGCGGAACCCGGCTTGCCGTCACGTACCACCCAGCGTTCCTGCTGCGCGATCCGCGACAGAAGAAAGAAGCTTGGAAAGACTTGCAGATGGTGATGCGGGAACTGGGGATGGCGGTGCCGGCAAAAGGCGTGGAGTAATCGCCAAGACGATGCGATCTTTATAGCCGGAACGGCGCGGTCAACAGTCGGGCCGGGAGGGTCACCACTGCCCACACCAGTTCCAGCACTCCCTGCACTGCGATCCCGATGATCCGAAAAGGCAGCAATAACAACCAGACAATCGGGTAAAGCACCAGCGCCAGCAGCGCGGCCGGCCAACACAGCACGAACAACAGGCACCACAGCAGGAATGTAAACATAGACGAAATCCCTCCGCTCTATGTTACGCACCTTGCCGGCGAAAAGTTCGCGCTCAAACGCCGACCAAATATTTCGTGAGAAAAGCCAGCGCGCGCCGCCCGGCATCGCGCCAGATTTCCCCGCTGAAGCCATGCCCGGCTTCAGGATAGATATGGATTTCGTAGGGAATCTTTTTTTTCTCCAGCACCTCCCGCAAGCGATAAGCCTCCTGAACGGGCACCGTCTTATCCTGCTCGCCATGCAGGATCAACACCGGGCATAGCCGCCGCATGAAAAATTTCATCTCTTTGGGCAAGCCGCCGAAAAATTCCACCACGGCTCGGACACGAGAATCAATCGAAGCAGCCGAAAGTGAAAGATAAGCGCCAAGCGAAAAACCCAGCAGTCCAATGCGCTCGGGATCGACCTGTGGCTGGCGCGAGACGAAGCTGACCGAATCCCACAGGGTCTTCATCCACACCGGAAAGTGAAGGAAGATGGTTTGCAGGCTATCAATCTCCGCCGTTCCCGTGCGATCAAAATAATGCAGGACGTAAACCGCAAACCCCTGCCCTGCCAGAAGGCTTGCCGGTTCCGCCATGCTGACATGCCCGCCTCCGGAGCCGTGCAGTCCGATCACCGCAGGAAAACGCCGCCCGCTCCCGCTGGGCACAAAACAATCGAGGCGAATATCCTTGCCACCGCTTTCGAATGAAGTCTGGGAGTGGGTTACAGAGTACATGGAGGCTGGCAATCTGCACTCAGCATTTGGTGATTCCAAATTTTGTGCGCGAGACGAAGCGCTGCGCCCGGCCGCTGCTTTTGACCGTTACGTGCCCGTCGCTGCCCGCTCGGTTGCCGCAAGCTTCCTGATCGAGTCCCCATACGGCGCCCCTACGATTCCGCGCTCGGTCACAATCGCGGTCACATATTTCGCCGGCGTCACGTCGAACGCCGGATTCTCCACCGGCACACCATCCGGCACCATCTGCTTGCCCGCAATGTGAGTCACTTCTTTTGGGTTGCGCTGTTCGATGGGAATCTTGCTGCCGTCTGGCGTTTCCATATCAATCGTGGAAAACGGCGCCGCCACATAAAACGGAATCCCGTGTTCTTTGGCTAGCACGGCCACGCTGTACGTGCCGATCTTGTTCGCCACATCGCCGTTCGCGGCAATGCGATCCGCTCCCACCACCACCGCTGCGATCTTTCCCTGGCGCATCATCGCGCCGGCCATGTTGTCGGAGATCACCGTCGCCGGGATGCCATCTTTCATCAGTTCCCATGCGGTTAGCCGCGATCCCTGCAAGAATGGTCGCGTCTCGTCAGCAAAGACATGGATCTTTTTCCCCTGCTCCACCGCCGCCCGGATCACGCCCAGCGCAGTGCCGTAGCCGCAAGTGGCTAACGCTCCCGCATTGCAGTGCGTGAGCACGCCACCGCTCGCCGGCATCAGCGTTGCGCCATGACGCCCCATCGCCTGGTTCGCGGCAATATCTTCGGCGTGCATGCGCTGTGCTTCTTCGATTAACGCTTGCTTGATCTGCGGCAGCGGCCGGATTCGGAGCAGTTCGAATTTCTCTTTCATCCTGCGGATCGCCCAGAACAGATTCACTGCCGTCGGCCGGGTTTTTCCTATCGCCTCGCAGGCTTGATCGAAATCTCCCTTCAGCTCGCCGACGGTCTCGGCCTTCGAATTCTTCACGGCCAGCGCCACCCCCATCGCCGCCGATACGCCAATCGCGGGTGCGCCGCGCACGACCATGTTGCGAATCACATCCGCTACCTGATCGTGGGTTTTACAGGTAACGTACACCTCCTCAGTAGGCAGCTTCGTTTGATCGATGAAGCGTACGCCCTTGTCCGTCCATTCCACAGTTTGAATCATGATTCGTCGTTCGTCCTATGTCGTCCCTCGCCAGCAGGTGCCCCATTCTAAATCGCGCTCTTTGCGATTTAGAGTGGGGACTTTCCATGCCGAAGATGCCACAAAATTTACTGCGCCTTCAGGCGTTGCTCCACATGCGCTTTCCGCACATCATTCGCCGTGAAGATCGCGACAAACGGCGCGGCCGCCGCCGCTCTTTCCACCGCCGGTCTCCCCTTGGCTTCTTCGCGCTCCACCAGGCACATCACGCCAGCGACTTCAAATCCGAATCCCCGCGCAGCGTCAATCGCTTCAACCGTGGAAGCTCCCGTCGTGCAAACGTCGTCCACGATTACGACGCGCGCGCCCTTCTCGCGAAAGCCTTCAATTCGCTGGCGGGTGCCATGTTGTTTTTCGCCTTTGCGAACCAGAAAGCCATGAATCGTGCCGCTCGTTACCGTCACAGCGGTCACGATCGGATCCGCTCCCATGGTAAGCCCGCCAATCGCTTGCGGTCGCCAATCACGCTTGCGAATCTCATTCAAAAACACTTCGCCAGTAAGCTGCGAACCCCGTGCGTCCAGTGTCGTAGCCCGACAGTCCACGTAATAGTCGCTGGTGGCGCCGGAAGAGAGTTCAAACTTTCCCAGCCGGAAGGACTTCTCCGCCAGCACCCTCAATAGTTCCTCTCGCGCGGAAGCCATAAAATTCCTGCTACTGATTCAATTTCTCCAGATGCCGAAATCCATCGGTCGCGATAAACAGGAAGACCGAAATCGTCCCGTTATACGCCACATGCATCAGGAATCCCGGCGCCACCGATTTCGTGATGGCGCGGGCGGTCGTAAGCGCCAGCCCAACGGCAAAAATCACGAGCACCGGCCCCCAGGCGCGTCCGAGCTGCGGCGCGTGCAGCGCGCCAAACGCCGCCGCCGTCAACACCACCGCCGTGCCAATGCCCAACCTCCGTGCCAGCACGGGATAGAGGAATCCACGAAAAAACAACTCCTCCATCAATGGCGCCAAGGTCATGCCAAACACCGACAACACCCATGCTTCGCTTCGCGTCTGAAAGAATCGGTCAATCGGCAATTCTTTTGGCATCGGCAGAAAATGTGCCAGCCCTTGCAACCCCACCGACAGCACAAAGCCTGCCACAAGCCAGGCGGTCCACGTCTGCGGCCACTTCCATCGCAGCGCTTGCCAGAATTGCTGGCCGGGCACCCGCTGCACCAGCGAGACCATAAAAGCCAGCACCAGAAAGTAGGCCAGCAACTGCGCCAGCACCGTCACCAGAGGATACTGGGCCACATCCATCAGGGCGCGCTTGGGATAGAACAGCCGCTGCGCCGCAAACGTGATCGTCAGCAAGAGAACAATAATCGAAACGAATGTGAGCACCGCAATCTGCAGAACATCCCACCCGCTCCATGGCGGATTCTCGGAACTCCGAGCCGGCAACGGGATCGGCGATTCCTGGGTCGGCGGCGCGCCCGGCTCAAGCCACGGATTTGGCGAAGAAGACAAGCGAAAGGCTTTTCTTAGCGGACAGTTCTGACTTTACACGAAATAACCAAAAGCCTGAAACGCCGAGGACACAGAGGGCGCTGAGCATTGCCCAGGATCTTTGCTTTTCTCTGAGTGCTCCGCGCCCTCCGCGGTGAAGCTCTCACGCTGTCGAAGCTATTTTCGAATTCCCGTTGAAGTACAGCACCAATGCCTGCCCGGTATACGACTTCTTGTTTCGCGCCACCTGCTCCGGTGTGCCTTTGGCCACAATCCGTCCGCCTTCTTCTCCGCCCTCGGGACCAAGATCAATAATCCAATCCGCGTTTCGGATCACGTCCAGATTGTGTTCAATGATGATGATCGTATTCCCTAAGTCGGTTAGCCGATGCAGCACGTCCAGCAACTTCTTCACATCATCGAAGTGCAGCCCAGTCGTAGGCTCGTCAAGGAGATACAAAGTCTTCCCCGTCTGCCGTTTGCTCAACTCACGCGCCAACTTGATTCGCTGTGCCTCGCCCCCCGAAAGCGTCACCGCCGACTGCCCAAGGTGAATGTATCCCAGCCCCACATCCACCAGCGTCTGCAGCTTTTGCTTCACCTGCGGAATATTCTCCAGGATCGGCAACGCGTCCGAGACCGGCATTTCCAGCAGATCCGCAATGGAATACCCCTTATACTTCACCGCCAGGGTCTCGTGATTGTAGCGCCGCCCGCCGCACACTTCGCAGATCACGTACACATCGGGCAGGAAGTTCATCTCAATGCGTCGCTGCCCCTCGCCCTGGCACGCCTCGCAGCGCCCGCCGGAAACATTGAAGGAGAATCTTCCCGGCTTGTAGCCTCGTTCGCGCGATTCGGGCAGCATGGCATAGAGGTCGCGAATCTGCGAAAACACTCCCGTGTAGGTTGCCGGATTCGAACGCGGCGTGCGTCCGATCGGCGACTGATCAATGCGGATGACTTTATCAATATTCTCGGCGCCCGAAATCGCCTTGTGCGCGCCGGGTTCCTCTCGCGAGCGATACAACTGCCGTGCCAGGGCGCGGTACAGAATGTCATTCACCAGGGTTGACTTGCCCGATCCCGAAACGCCCGTCACTACCGTCATCACGCCCAGCGGGAACGTCACATCAAGATTCTTCAGATTATTTTCCCGCGCGCCCAGAATGCTGATGCCGGCGTCGCCTGCCTGCCGCCGCTCGGGCAGCATGGCAATCCTGCTCTTTCCCGAGATGTACGCTCCAGTGATCGACTGCGGCGACTCCATGATCTCCTTGGGTGTTCCGTGCGCCACGAGTTCGCCGCCATGCCGCCCGGCGCCAGGACCGAGATCAATCACGTAATCCGCCCGCCGGATTGTCTCCTCATCATGCTCGACCACAAGTACCGTGTTGCCCAGATCGCGCAACTCTTCGAGCGCGTGCAGCAAGCGGTTATTATCACGATGATGCAACCCGATCGAAGGCTCATCGAGCACATACAGCACCCCGCGCAGCTTTGACCCGATCTGCGTAGCCAGCCGGATCCGCTGTCCTTCTCCCCCGGAAAGCGTCGCTGCCGAGCGATCCAGCGAAATGTATCCCAACCCAACGGCATTCAGGAACTGCAGCCGCTCGATGATTTCATGCACAATCCGTCCCGCAATCAACTCTTCGCGTCCCGCGAGTTTGATGGCCTTTGCCGCTTCCAGAGCGCGCCCCACAGGCATCGCCGTAAACGCCGCGATGGACGCCGCGTTCACCTTCACCGCCAGGCTCTCCGGCCGCAGTCGTTGGCCGCCACAGGCCGCACACTCGGTCGCCGACATGTAATCCAGCAGAAATTCGCGATACCCCTCCGACGTCGTCTCCTCCAGCACTCGCTTCAGATACGCCAGAATTCCCCCGAAACCCGACTTGCCCCCCTTGCCCGATTCCCCATACAACAGCAGGTTCTGAATCTTCTCGGAAAGCTTTTCGAACGGCGTATTCAAATCGAACTCATGTGCGGCCGCGACGATCTGCAGCATGTGAATCAGATTGCCCGATGCCGATCCCGGACCTAGTCCGCCGTCGAGCAAAGGCTTCGACCAGTCGACGATCACTTTGGCCGGATCGAAATCGTAGCGGCTACCTAGTCCATGGCACTCCGGGCAGGCGCCGTAGGTGCTGTTGAACGAGAATGACCGCGGCTCGAGCTGGGGCACGCTGATGCCGCAATCTGGGCACGCCAGCTTCTCCGAGTAAAGTTGCTCATCACCGCCGACCACGACGACCTGCACCAATCCACCCGCCAGCTTCATGGCCAGCCCAATCGCCAGCTCCAACCGGTGCTCGATTCCGGGTTTCACCAGCAGGCGGTCAACCACGACTTCGATAGTGTGGTTCTTGCGCTTGTCGAGCAGGATATCGTCGTCAAGGTTCACCAATTCGCCGTCCAGACGGGCGCGGGTGAAGCCGTGCTGGACGAGCTTTTCCATCTCCTTCTTGAATTCGCCCTTGCGTCCGCGCACAATCGGCGCCAGCACCATCACCCGGTCTTCCGGCGTCAATGACATCACCCGCTGCACGATCTGCTCCGCGGTTTGCCGGCTGATCGGCCGCCCGCATTTGGGACAGTGGGGCACTCCGACGGACGCGAACAGCAGGCGAAGATAATCGTAGATTTCGGTGATTGTGCCTACGGTCGAACGCGGGCTGCGGCTGGTGGTCTTCTGCTCGATCGAAATCGAAGGGCTCAGTCCGTCAATGGAATCCACATCAGGCCGCTCCATCTGATCCAGAAACTGCCGCGCGTAGGCTGATAGCGTCTCCACATAGCGGCGCTGCCCTTCGGCGTAGATCGTGTCAAACGCCAGCGAAGACTTTCCCGACCCGCTCAGCCCGGTGATGACGGTCAGGCTGTTGCGGGGAATCTCTACGTCAATGTTCTTGAGATTGTGCTGGCGCGCGCCGCGCACCGAGATCTTCGTAATAGCCATAGCTGCGAAAAGTAACCCCTTAGTGACCTTCCGTAATGTGGACGGGTTCCCTGAAATGTTGGACAGTGGAGGTACGCAATTCTACTCACGTATCCTATTTGCAAACATCGGCAAGCGTCAATGCGGGTAGATTGAAATCGCGGCGCAACCAAGTCATGCCCAACCCTAGCGGGCTGCGGCAGTACATAAAGGCGGGATCTTGAGCAGTCTGTTGAGTGTTTTCATCCTCTCATTCACAGTGGCCGTCGCGGTAACCATCGGAATCTTCACAGCTTATGCGGCTGTGGTCGGAATTCTCCACAGCCTGGCCAGGCGCAACCATCCAACCTCCACACAGCCCGCGCTCCTACACAATCAGGCCCGCGCTGCACACGCCGGCGGCGACTAGGAAGAACTCCAATTGGATGTACGCGTTTCGCGGTTCTCAAAACGCAGGATGAGGCACCCTAGTGCGGCGCCATTTGGGTTCCGGGTGGCAGCCGGGGATTCATCCCTGGCGGCATTCCCGGCGGCGTGCCTGGAGCGCCCGGCGTTCCCGGTTGTCCCAGGTTCTGCTGCTGCATCTCCTGCAAAAGTTGCTGCGGAGTCTTAACTCCGTTCTGTCCGTTGTCGCCGTTGTCCTGAGCCTCAGCGGCTACTCCTTGCTGTTGATCCTGGGTCTGGTCAGCGCTGTCGTCAGCTGAGTCCGAATCCGAATCGGAGGAATCATCGGACGAATCGTCGGCATCGGCATCCTGCGAATCTGAGTCGTCAGCGTCAGCCGAGGCTTGCGCCGGCTGCGCTGCAAATCCGGGAGCGGACATGGGAGCCGCCATCACCGCCGGTCGGCCACCAGCAATCTCACCCGGCTGTTCTGGAGCACCCGCCTGCTGGGCCACGCCGCCCGATTTCGCCATCAGGATGATGCGATCCAAGGCATTGGGATCGCTCGCCGATCCCAGCAAAACATAGTTGAAATGCGAACCATTCAGCAGGTCACCGAGAACATCCCGTGCCGGGCCAGGTCCAAATTTCCCCACCACCCGGTCCGTCGGATTACCCGGTACGTCCATCCCAGCGCCGGTCTTCGTCTTCACGGCCTGAAGGATATCTGCCAGGGTGGAATTGGAGGCCGTAATGGTTAGCTGTCCGCCTGCAAATGTAACCTCCGGCGGCGCTGCCGGCATTTGCTCCAGCGTTGGCGGCGGAGCGGGTGCGGTCTCTTCCGCAGGCTCTGCCGGTTTCGCCAGCGCCTTTATACTGTGCCGTTCCGCATGGCAAACGGTCGCTGTCAGCAAGCAGAGAATCAGGCCGATGGGATAAAGTTCGCGCTTCATGATCCACCTCACAGGAAGAATGTCTGGATCAGGCATTCTTGCGCCAATTAGCGACTCCTATTTGAAATTGTAACACTGCTCGGCTCTCGGCAGCGCCATCTTACTGTCTGGGCGCGTAATAGCCTTTGCGGGCACGCACTTGCAGGTCTTTTTTCAGCGAGGTGATTTCGATCGGCCGGAAGCGTCCATCCGCTTCGAAGTCCGCGGGGTGGTAAGACACCACGTATTGACTACGCAATTCCTCTTGAATGGCGGCGAAGGAACTCTTGATGTCTTTCATTTTGAAGGGGAAAAACGCCCGGCCGCCGGTAGCCTCAGCCAGTTGCTGCAGGATTCTGTCGCCACGCAGGATCAGGCCGCTGTCGTCGGTCGAAATCGCATAGATGATCACTTCGGCGCGCTCGGCCATCTCGATGGCCGCGCCTTCACTGACCTCGCTTTGATTGTCCTCGCCATCGCTCACCACCACAATCGCGCGCCGCACCGGATGGCCGTCCTCCTGCTTGATCAGCTTGTCGTGGCAGGCGCGATAAATCGCGTCATAAAGCGCAGTGCCGCCGCCATTGCGCAATTGGCGCACGCCCGCCGCCAGCAGGCTCCCATTGTCGGTCAGATCCTGTGTAATCTCACCGTGACCGCTAAAGCCCATCACAAATGCCCGGTCGAACCTAGGCCGGATCGTGCTCTGCAAAAAACTGATCGCCGCCTCCTGCTCAAAATCGAAGCGGCTGCGCACCGACCCGCTCGTATCAACCAGCAGTCCCAATTCGACCGGAAGGTCGGTCTCGCGGCGGAAGTTCACAATCGCTTGCGGCGGCTTGTGATCATCAAGGATGGAGAAGTCACGTTCGTCCAGGTTCCGTACAAACTTGCCATGCCGGTCGGTGGCGATGAACAGAACATGCACTTCGTCCACCCGCTTCTTAATGGTCAGGATCGGGTCGGTCGAATCGGAAAGCGAAGGCGCGGAAGAGACAAAAGCGCTTCCCATGGGCATGGATCCGGACTGTCCCGACAGCGGCAGCGTCGTCGCGACCCATAGCCATACACCGAGAAAAAAATACCGCTTCGTGCAATTCATTCCATGTCCTGACCGTAATTCTTTGGTAACCCCTGCCTGCACACCAACCTACTCTTCATAGATGCACGCCACGGGCCGAAGACCCTTACAGAAGCGCCTTTTCGCCCTCTCACTGTAGGAGAGGCCTTGGTCCCTGCCAAGTTACAAAAGGAGCACACATAGGGTCATGGAAGTAAACTCCCGTGGTTCCCCGCCTTACGGCAGCCGGCATGCACATTCTTGCCAAGCTAAAATACCTACAATCTGCAATCCAAGGGAGACTCTATGAAAAGCCTGATGGCGCTGCTCTTGGCATGCGCAATGGTCGCGCCCGCTTTCGCCGATAGCGAGCACGAGCAAGACCGCGTCAGAGACTCGGGTGAAGTGCTGAAGGAAATCTTGAACATCCCCGACGACATTCCGCAGGACTTGCTCGACAAGGCGGAATGCATCATCGTGCTGCCTTCGGTGAAGAAGGGTGCGTTCGGCATCGGTGGCAGCTACGGCCGCGGTGTGATGATCTGCCGCGGCGGCCAGCACTACACCGGGCTCTGGGGACCGCCGGCTCTCTATGCCCTTGAGGGCGTGAACATCGGCTTCCAGCTTGGCGGCGAAGCCACCGACTTTGTGCTGCTCGTCATGAACCCGAAAGGCGCCCGCTCGCTGTTGAGCAGCAAGGTGAAGCTTGGCGGCGATGCCTCCGCCGCGGCTGGTCCCAAGGGACGAACAGCCGAAGGCGCGACCGACGTGGTGATGAACGCCGAGATTCTCTCCTATTCACGCACCAAGGGATTATTTGCGGGAATCTCGCTCGAAGGCTCGACGTTGCGCTCCGATGGCAGCGCCAATGAAAAGCTCTACGGGAAAAAGCTCAGCGCCAAAGACATTATTCGCCTGGGCAAAGTCAGCAATCCGCCTTGCGCGCAGGAGTTGGTCGAATTGTTGAACAAGAAGTCTCCCAAGAATCGCTCCGACCCCAAGTCGCTGCAATAAATATGTGGCGCGGACATTCCTGTCGGCGCAGGCCTTGCTTTGATTAGTCGGGCGCCCATCCTGAATCGCGCTTTTTGCGATTCAGGGTGGGCGGCATCACTGGCTCGCCATCACGCGGTTGTAAATGCTTCGCACTTCGCGGAGAGTCTGCTCTAACTCAGCTTCCAATCCGCGCGGAAAGTCACGATGCAGAATCTGCGACGTGAGTTTCTCCGTGACTTGCCGGGCATGTTCAGCGATAGGAAGCCACTTCCGAACTCGTCCCACTGCCAGCCGGATCACATGATCCGTTGTGCGCAACAATTCAGCTGCGTGATCCAGTGCACCCGCATCGGTTTTTTCCAGCAATCCAGCATCGGCGCAGCGCCAAAGCCGGTCGCGCAGTGTGCCCCGTTTATTAGCGACCCGATGCCTGACCAGCAAGAAGTTGCAGAGGAAATCAACATCATATGTGCCGCCCGCCGAAGTCTTGAGGCTGCGATCCCTGGTTTCCAATTTTCCGCGCATATCGCAGACCGTCGTCGCGAAGGAGAGATCGGCAGCAAACCGCTCAAACAGATATGGCGTGACGCTCATGGCTTGCTCTCCCAGTTCTCGTGAGCCTGCCACGAAGCGTAGCTTGGTATAGGACAGCGCTTCCCAGGCGTGCGCCTCCTGCTCGAAATAGCGCGCCAGTTGCTGCGGGCTGACCAGCAATTCCCCTTCGCCGCCCCGGGGACGCAGCCTCGCATCCACGGAAAGAACCATTCCTTCCTGCGTATAGGCGGTGAGTGCCTGCATGAGCTGCGCGGCTACTTTGGTTAGACCCTCCCGGTCGAGATCCTGCTCGCACACGAAAACAACGTCGGCATCGGAAAGCACGTCGAACTCGCCGCTTCCCAGGCGTCCCAGCGCCATGACCGCCAGACCCTCGGGAGCGCCCACAATCCCAAGCGCGGCGGCGATTGCATCGTCCGCCGCAGCCGTGGTTGCCTCCAATGACCGGTACACGTCTCGGAGCTGCAGAATGTCATTCGCGCCCGAAGCAAATGTGCGATGCCGAAAGTGCCGCCGCAGAAAGGCAAGCTTCTCCGAATAGGAAGCCGAGGAGCCTGACAGATATCCAACCACCGGATCGGCGGCCGCCCGGCTCTGGCCTAAGAAGCTCTCAAAAAGGTACCCACTCGCGACCCGGCTCGGAGATTCTTCCAAGTCCGCCAGCGTCCCGATCTCTTCTGGATGGCGGATCAACCTCTGTGTCAGATACTCGCTGCCTTCCAGCAGCGGCAGTGCGCGCGCTACGCTTTCGGCATGGCGCAGCAACACCGCATAACGCTGTGAACTGGTGAACGCCGCGGTCAGGAATAGAAACAGATTCTTGTGAGCAGCCGCGCTCAGATCGTTGCGCTGTGCGATCTCACACAAAAGCGGCGCATCAGCGGCCAAACGAGCCAGAATTTGCCGGTTGGAGGTGTCGGCGGCAATCGCGTCCGCTGCACGCAATTGGAAATCCTGATCCGGTGCCTGTTGCAGGCTGTGGCTCTGCTGCTGGTAAATGATCTGCCGATAAATTTCGGCAACGGCACCCATGCGGTGGCGCACCTGATCGGTAAAGTTACCGCCCTGTACTTCCGCCTGCATGTAGCCTTGCATGGAGTGTTGCAGAATCCGCAACTCGCCCTGGTCGAGCGGAAGACAATGAATCTGCTGTCCCTGGCGCAATTGCAGGCGGTGCTCCAGGTGGCGCAGAAATTCGTACGCGGTGGTGAGTTCGCAAAATTCACGGCTGCTGATGTGCCTCTTGTCATGCAATTTCTGCAGCGAAAACAGTGTGCCTCCGGAGCGCAGCCATGGTTCCGCTCCGCCGTAGACGCGCTGCAGGCACTGCACCAGAAACTCGATGTCGCGAATTCCGCCCGCGTCAATCTTTACATCGAGTCCAATGGCCGAATCTTCACTTGCCATCTGCTGATGCCGCTTCCGGTGCATCTTCTCCCGCGCCACCAGCGCGGTCTTGATCGCTGCGAAATTCACTTTTTCGGTGTAAACCTGCGGTTGTACGCCGCGGGTGAATTCACGGGCTAGTGCTTCACTCCCGGCAGAATAGCGAATCTTGATCAGCGCCTGCCGTTCCCAATCGTGAGCGCTGGAGGCGTAGTAACGGAGAGCCTGGGACAGACTGATGGCGAGTTCTCCTTCATTGCCTTGCGGCCGCAGGCGAAGATCGATGCGGAAAACCGCGCCCTCACGCGTCACTCGGGAAAGAACTTCAGTGACCTGCTGCGCCAGGCGGATGAAATACTCGCGATTGGAAATCGCCGCTCTGGCCGGCTCGATGCCGTCGCCGAAAATGTACATCAGATCCACATCCGAGCTGTAATTCAGTTCATTTCCGCCCAATTTGCCCAACGACAGAATGGCGAAGGGTGTGTCCGCAAAGCGGCCCTGTCCATCGAGGTGCTGGGGCGCCTCGTAGCGTCGTAACAGAAGCCGTTCTGCTTCATGCAATGCCTCCTCGATCAGCACATCCGCAAGGGCGGAAATTTCGGCAGTGGTTTCGGCCAGAGAGGCGATCCTCAGCACATCGCGCAGCATGATTCGCACCAGAGCGCGGCGCTTGAAGCGCGCCATGAGAAGTGAGACGTCCGTTTCGAGCGAGCGGGAGCGGAATCGGGCCATGCTTTCCTGAAACTCCTCGCGCGACAGGCTACGGTCAAGGTTCTTCTCGTGCAGAAAAGAGCCGAGCAGGTCCGGGTTCTGGAGCAACGTTTCCGCCAGGAAGCGGCTGTGGGCGAACACGGCCAGCGCGTAGTGAGCAAGCAAATGATGGCGATGCAAGAGCCGCGCGATCTCGCCCGACGAC
>Ga0335078_10000441_pt1 | contig 64786 bp, 54 predicted proteins | sample Lox_Sample_32_FD_206711 | JGI IMG/M metagenome (GOLD analysis project Ga0335078, IMG submission 206711) | Soil microbial communities from Loxahatchee National Wildlife Refuge, Florida, United States - Lox_Sample_3.2 | ecosystem: Environmental > Terrestrial > Soil > Wetlands | place: USA...
GCGGGCCCCGCGGGGGGGGGGGGGGGGGGGGGGGGGGGGGGGGGGCCGCCCCCCCCCCGCCACCCCTCGCCCCGGGCTCACCGCGAGACTCCGTACGCCGTGCCCGGCGCCACCCCATGGGGCGTTGTGCAACGCGGCTATCCCGATCGCCAGGGCGGACACGATCGCGGTGAGGGCGCCGGCGCCGGCCAGCCGGCGCCGACGCCTGATCCGCCGCGCGTCCCGCAGCGCGCCGCCGATGATGCCGGGACGGATGGGCGGCTCGTCGCTGTCCATCGCGCGCCGCATCGCCAGCCGGAGCGACTCCCCCGTCGTGTCGTGAGGCCGGCCCGGCCGGCCGCTGTCAGTCGGCAAGCGTCAGCTCCGGTCGGCTCTGATCCAGCAGCGCGCGCAGCTTCTGCAGGGCACGCGCGCTCTGAGTCTTCACGCTGCTGGTCGAGCACCGCAGCAGCTCCGCTACCTGCTCGACGCTCTGGTCCTCCCAGTAGCGCAGGACCACGATCGCCCGCGCCTGCGGCGGCAGCGTCGACAGCGCGTCCAGCAGCACCACCCGCAGGTCTGTCATCGTCGGCTGCCCGGCGATGTCCGGCACCGACGGGATCGGCACCTCGCCGGCGCGCCGGGTCTTGCGCTGCCCGAGGTAGGCGTTGACCAGGGTCCGGTGCGCGTAGGCGTGCGCGTTCTCGCGCCTGGCGATGCGCCGCCAGGCGAGCAGCGTCCTGGTGAGCGCGATCTGCGTCAGGTCCTCGGCCGCGTGCCAGTCCCCGCACAGCAGGAACGCCGTCCGCCGCAGCCTGGTCATCTCGACGGCAGCGAACTCGATGAAGTCCTCCGGACAGTCCACCTCGTGCCGCCGTCAGTCCAGGCCCGGCAGGGGTGGCTCGCCGCCGGGCCAGCGCCGCACCCGCACCGCCTTGCCTACCTCGGTTCTCGGCACCGACTCCGGCGGCAGCAACCGGACCTCGACCGAGAGCCCCAGCACGTCCCTGAGCTGCGACTGCAGCTGCGAGCCGACGGAGTCAGCGGCCGGAACAGCCGACGTTCCCAGCTCACAGCAGGCGATGAGACGGGCCTGCGGATTGCGCTCGTCGACGACGAGCAGGTAGTCGGGCGCCAGCGCCTGGTGGCCGAGCAGCACGCGCTCGACCTCGCTCGGGTACACGTTGACGCCCCGGATGACCAGCATGTCGTCCCTGCGGCCGGCCACCTTGCTCATCCGGGCGAGGGTGCGGCCGCACGGGCACGGCTCGCGGTTCAGCGCGGCGATGTCGCCGGTCCGGTACCGCAGCAGCGGCAGGGCCTCCTTAGTGACCGTCGTGAACACCAGCTCGCCCAGCTCGCCGTCGGCGACCGGCTCGCCGATGACGGGGTCGATCGTCTCGACCAGGAACTGGTCCTCGTTGACGTGCAGTCCGTCGGCGGCCACGATGCACTCGCTGGCAACGCCGGGGCCGATGATCTCCGACAGCCCGTAGATGTCCAGCGCGGTGAGGCCGAGCAGCTCGTTCAGCCGGGCGCGCAGCTCGTCGGTCCACGGCTCGGCGCCGAAGATCCCCGCCGTCATCGCCGGCCGCACGCCGGCCTCGGCCAGCGCCTCCCCCAGCCGGATCGCGTACGAGGGGGTGCAGGTGAGGACGTCCGGCTGCAGGTCCCTGATGAGCGTGACCTGGCGCGGGGTCATGCCGCCGGAGACCGGGACGACGGTGGCGCCCAGCTCGATCGCGCCCTGATGGATGCCCAGGCCGCCGGTGAACAGGCCGTACCCGTAGGCGTTGTGCACGATGCTGGACCTCGTCGCGCCGGCCGCAGCCAGGGCGCGGGCGCACATCCTGGCCCACAGCTTCAGGTCGGCGCGGCTGTAGGCGACCAGGGTCGGCCTGCCGCCGGTGCCGCTGGAGCCATGCACCGCGACGACATCCTCGCGCGGCACCGCCAGCAGGCCGAACGGGTAGTGATCCCAGAGATCCTGCTTGCCGATGACGGGCAGCGCCGGGAGGTCGGCGAGCTTGACGTCCGCGCCGGCCGTGACGCCTGCGTCGGTGAGCCTGGCCGCCTGCAGGCCGCCGGCGGCCAGCAGCTTGTCGACGAGGCCGCGCAGCCGCTGCTGCTGTAGTTCAGCCAGTTGCTCCTGAGGCAATGCCTCGGCGTCCGGCTCGAACATGGCTGGCAAAGCCTGCTGCGACATTGTGCCTACCTCTGTGCTGGGGCGCCTACCATATCGCTATGACCACTGTGCCCGAACGCTCCCGGATCCGTCTGCCGGGTATTAGCTCTCGTGCTTACGAGCACCCCGCCGACCGATCCGCGCTCGTCGCACTGCGCAAGCTCACCGGGTTCGATGCGATCCTGAAGAACCTGGCCGGGCTGTTCAGCGACCGGGCGCTCCGGCTGATGTTCCTGGCCAGCGCCGTGCGCTGCTCGCCCGAGCAGTTCCCGGACCTCTACCAGTCCATGCTGGACGGCTGCTACATCCTGGACCTGCCGCGGGTGCCGGAGCTCTATGTCAGCCAGGACCCGACCGTGCAGGCGATGGCGCTGGGGACCGACAAGCCGTTCCTGGTGCTGACCAGCGGCATCGTGGACCTGCACGACCCGGAGGAGATCCGGTTCGTAATCGGCCACGAGCTGGGCCACGTGCTCTCTGGCCACACCGTCTACCGGACGATGCTCTACTACCTGGTTAACCTGGCGCAGCGGCTGGCGCTGGTGCCGTTCGCCTGGATCGGCCTGAAGGCCGTGATCTGGGGTCTCGAGGAGTGGTACCGCAAGTCCGAGCTCTCCTGCGACCGGGCCGGGCTGCTGGCTACCCAGGACGTCGAGGCCGCTCGCCGGGCGCTGATGAAGATGGCCGGCGGCAAGCACCTCGCCCAGCTGAGCCACGACGAGTTCCACAAGCAGGCGAAGGAGTACGACGCGGTTCCCGACGTCCGGGAGTCGCTGCTCAAGCTGCTGCAGCTGCAGGGCACGACGCACCCGTTCGCGGTGGTGCGGTTCGCCGAGCTGGACCGCTGGTCCCAGGAAGGCGAGTACCGCGACATCCTCGCCGGGCGCTACCCCCGGCGCGAGGAGGACTCCGACACGTCGGTCGGCGACGAGTTCCGGTCCGCCGCCAAGTCCTACCAGGAGTCTTGGAACCGCAGCGCCGACCCGCTGATCGGCGCGGTGCGCGGCGTGGCAAACGGCGCGATGGACGCAGGCTCACGGCTGCTCAACCGCTTCGGCGGCGGCAACCGGGACGAAGAGGACTGAGAGGGCCGCCGCCCAGCGCCCCTGTGCTTCAACCTCATTAACGCGGAGTGTTTGGTGGCTGTCAGCCACCAAACACTCCGCGTTAATTGGCCACTGCCGAGTTATCCACAGCCTCAGGGGTGAAGCTGGCACCGTGCAGGCGCCAGCATGAAGCTGAATGCGTGACTGGACTGCCAGGGCGCCTCACTCGAGCTGCGATCTTCCAGGACGCCGTGCTTAGCGTCGGCCAGCTACTAGATGCGGGATTGTCTCGGGCCTTCATCAAGTCGCAGGTCGACCAGGGCAACTGGCAGCGGCTGTACCGTGGCGTGTACGCGACCTTCTCGGGCGAGCCGCCGCGCCAAGCGCAGCTCTGGGCAGCGGTGTTAGCGGCCGGACCGGAGGCAGTGCTGAGTCATGAGTCAGCCGCGGAGGTCGCCGGCCTGGCCGATAAGCCGCAGCGCATTATTCACGTAACGATCGCGGCTGAGCGCCGGGTTGCCCGGATCCCCGGTTTAGACATCACCCGTTCAGCTCGGGTTCGCGAGGCGGTGCATCCGGCGAGGCTGCCGCCGCAGACCCGGGTCGAGGAGACCGTGCTGGACCTGGCAGCGGCGGCCGCGACCCTGGACGACGCCATCGGGTGGGTGACCCGCGCCCTGGGCCGCACGCTCGCCACCCAGGCCGACCTGCGGGCGGCAATGGCGCCGCGGCAGCGCATGCGCTGGCGCGGCGAGCTCACCGAACTGCTCAGCCCGGACGCCGAGGGCATGCACTCGGTGCTGGAGGTCCGATACCACCGCGACGTCGAGCGGCCGCACGGCCTGCCGGCGGGCAGCCGCCAGGCTCAGTTCCGGGTCGGCAGCCGGAAGGCGTTCCGGGACCGGTTCTACCAGGAGTACCTGACCGTCGTGGAACTCGACGGCCGCGCTACGCACACCATCGACAGGCGGTGGGACGACATCCGGCGCGACAACGCCACGTCGGCGGGCGGCATCCTGACGTTGCGCTACGGCTGGCTGGAGGTCACCAAGCAGCCGTGCCAGGTGGCCGCCGAAGTTACGCTCGCGCTTGCGACCAGGGGATTCACCGGCGCGAGGCCGTGCTCGCCGGGCTGCCCGGTTGCCCAGGCCGCGCGCACCGCCCAGGCCGCGAGTACCGCCCCAGGCCACACGGGCCGGGCACGCCGCGGCGATCGCGCGCCGGGTCAGTGTGCCTGATCGACGGACCCGATCGACGCCAGGCCAGCCAGCACCGCCGGCACCTCGCCGACGTGAATGACGCCCAGCCGCTGTGTGGCCCGGGTGAGAGCCACGTATAGGTCGTTCAGCCCGCGCGGTGACTCGGCCAGGATCAGCGCCGGATCGGCGATCAGCACGCAGTCGAATTCCAGCCCCTTGGCCTGCCGGACCGTCAGCACCACCACCGGGCTGGTCAGGTCCGGATCGGCGCCGAGCGCGGTGCCCGGCAGCACCGAGCTCACCGCCTTGCCGAGCGACTCCAGCCGGTCCTCGGGCACGATCACCGCGAGCTTGCCATCGCCTGCCTGCTCCCCGAGCCGCACCGCGGCCGCGGCGACCCACTCGGCGAGCGACTCAGCCGTCGCGGCGACCCGCCACGGCTGGTGCCCGGAGTTACGCACCGACCTGGGCAGGTCCAGGCTGGGGTCGATCGCCGCCAGCACGTCGGCGGCGACGGCCATCACCTCTGACGGGGTCCGGTAGTTCACGGTCAGCGGCGCCAGCCGCCACCGGTCCTCTAGGTACGGCCCGAGCGCGTCCGCCCAGGTTGCCGACCCGGACAGGTCACCGGTCTGGGCCAGATCGCCCACGATCGTGAGCGAGCGCGCCGGGCAGCGCCGCATCAGCATCCGCCACGCCATCGGCGACAGCTCCTGCGCCTCGTCGACGATCACATGCCCGAACGCCCAGGTCCGGTCCGCCGCCGCCCGCTCCGCCGCGGTCAGGTTCTCCTCGTCCTCGAAGCGCTCTGCTAGCCGGCTCGCGTCGATGATGTCCGCGCCCATCAGCAATTCGGGGTCGTCCTCGTCGTCGCGGCCGATTATGTCCAGGACGCCCTGCGCGTACGCCTGCTGCAGCCGCCTGCGCCGCTCCCTCTCCGCCCGGATCGCGTGCTCGTCCTCGCCGAGCAGTTCCGCAGCCTCGTCGAGCAGCGGAACGTCGGCCGACGTCCACTCCGCGGCCGCAGCCGCGCCCGCCGATGCACCCGCGCCCGCGTCCGCACCCGCATCCCGCAGCAGCAGATCGCGCTCGCCCGCGGAGAGCCCGGTCGCCGCCGCCTTCAGCCGGACCGGGTCGGTCAGCAGGTCTGCCACCAGCTGCTGCGGCGTGAGGATCGGCCACAACTGGCCGATGACCGCCCGCACCGCCTCGTCTGAGCGAATGTCCGCGCGCAGCTCGTCGATGTCCTGCTGGCCCATCAGGTTCCCGCCGCCGAGCACGTTGCGGCCGAGGCTGCCCGCAAGCTGCCGGGTAAGCGCCGTGACCACCTCCCTGGCGAACACCGGCCTGGCCAGGTTGTGCGGCCGCCGCGACCGGCGCGCGCGCTCGCGCGCCGCGGCCACCATCCGCGGCGTCAGCCTCAGCTCACCCGCGTCTGCCTTGATCCGCATCGTCTCGGCAGGCACCCGCTGCCGGTCCCTGACCGCGGCGTGGATCACCTTCGCCATCCCGATCCGGCCTTTGACCGCGGCCACGGACGCCGGCTCGTCCGCGACGGCGCTGACCCCGGGGAACAGATCCCCGATCGTGGAAAGCAGCACGCTCGTCTCGCCGAGAGACGGAAGTACCTGACCGATGTACCGCAGGAACGTCGAGTTCGGCCCGACCACCAGCACGCCGCGCTTCTCGAGCTGACGGCGGAATGTATAAAGCAGGAAAGCGGCGCGGTGCAGCGCGACCGCCGTCTTCCCGGTGCCAGGACCACCCTGCACGACAAGCGCGCCCGGCATCGGGGCACGAATGATCGCGTCCTGCTCGACCTGGATCGTCTCCACGATGTCGGCCATCGTCCCGGTCCGGCTGGCGTTCATGGCGGCCAGCAGAGCGGACTCGCCGGTCAGCCCCTCGTGCCGGGACGGATCGGCGATCGCGAGATCGAGCACCTCGTCGTCCAGCCCGACGAGCCTGCGGGCGCGCGTGCGAAGATGCCGCCGCACCCTGACATCTCCCGGCGAGGCGGCCGTGGCCAGGTAAAACGGCCGCGCCGCATCGGCCCGCCAGTCCATCAGCAGCTGGGTGTAGTCGTCGGAATCGGCGTGAATGCCGAGCCGGCCGATATAGCGGAGTGCGCCGTCGTTGAACTCGAGCCGGCCAAAGCACAGCCCGTTCTCCGCGGCATTCAGCTGAGTCAGCTGCTGGCCGTACATCACGCTGAAGTTGTCGCGTTCCAGCCTGGCCTGATGCGTGCCGCCGGTCTGCCGCAGCACGCTCGCCATCCGGGCACTGGCGCGCGCTCTCAGGTCATCAAGCCGTGCGTAAAGCACATTGATGTAATCCTGCTCGCGCCCCAGCTCTGCGTTTGACAAGCACGCTCCTTCTGCTTTATACTTCTGGCGTAAGCTATTTGTGTTTGTATTTTCAGCGACACGCGCTACAAAATGTAGCGCGTTTTTTCGTGTCCGGGTAATTCGAGACGTTAGCCAACCCGACGGTCGGTGCCGCGCGGGCCGAGGCCGGCGCCCTCGGCTGGCAGCTCGGGATCCCAGTCGAACACCACCGCGTCGTCCTCGCCCCCGATCCGGACCTCAGCCCCGGCAGTCGCCCCGGCCCTGGCGAGCGCGTCCTCGATGCCGATCTTGGCCAGCCGGTCCGCCAGGTACCCGACCGCCTCGTCGTTGCTGAAATCGGTCTGCAAGATCCACCGGCGCGGCTTGTCGCCGCGGATGACGAACGTGTTCTCGCCGACCGCGATCACCTCGAACGCCGGACCCGCGACCGGCTCGGGCCGGAGCACCAGCCGCGTCGGCTCTGGCGGCGGCGCGGCCGCCCGCGCCGCAGCGATCACGGCGGCCATCGTGAACGCCAGGTCGCGCAGGCCCTCGGTAGTCGCGGCCGATACCCGGTGCACGGTCAGCCCGCGGGCCTCGAGCTCGGGCTCGACCAGGTCCGCGAGCTCCCTGGCCTCGGGCACGTCGATCTTGTTCAGCGCCACGATCCGGGGTCGCTCGGCCATCCGCGCGCCGGTCAGCTCCTCGTACGCGGCCAGCTCGGCCTCCAGCGCGTCCAGATCGCTGATGGGGTCCCGGCCCGGCTCCTCCGTCGCGCAGTCAAGCACGTGCACGAAAACCGAGCAGCGCTCCACGTGCCGCAGGAAATCGAGTCCGAGACCCTTGCCCGTGCTGGCGCCGGGGATCAGACCGGGAACGTCGGCTACTACAAATTGCACCTCACCCGCCTCGACGACGCCCAGGTTCGGCGTCAGGGTGGTGAACGGGTAGCTGGCGATCTTCGGGCGCGCGGCTGACATGGCCGCGATCAGAGAGGACTTGCCTGCGTTCGGAAATCCGACCAGGCCCGCGTCCGCTACGGTCTTGATTTCCAGCACGAGTTCCAGCTCGGCACCCGGCTCGCCCTTCAGCGCGAACCCCGGCGCCTTGCGCTTCATCGAGGCCAGCGCCGCGTTGCCGAGGCCGCCGCGGCCGCCCTCGGCGGCCACGTACCTCGTGCCCGTGCCGACGAGGTCGGCCAGTTCCTCCCCGCCCGCAGTCCTGACCACGGTGCCGTCGGGCACCCTGAGTACAAGATCGTCGCCGTCGGCGCCGTTGCGGAACGATCCGGATCCGGGCTTGCCGTTGCCGGCCTTGCGCACCGGCCGGCGGTGGAAGTCGAGCAGCGTCGCCGTGCTCGGGTCGACTTCGATGATCACATCGCCGCCGCGGCCGCCGTTGCCGCCGTTAGGCCCGCCGAGTGGCTTGAACTTCTCCCGGTGCACGGAGGCGCAGCCGTTGCCGCCGTTGCCGGCGTGCACCCGGACCTCTGCCTGGTCCGCGAACTCAGCCACGACCGTTCATCTCCTCGGGTCAGTTGCAGCCGGGAAATGCTAAAGGGCGGACCCAGGCGGTCCGCCCTCCGCCGACCTGGTTATACCCAGGCCGCGAGCTGTACCTAGCTGGCGTCTGCAGCGTCCGTCGGCAGCACGCTGACAGCACGCCGGCCGCGCCGCCTGCCAAACTCGACCTTGCCCGCTACCAGGGCGAACAGTGTGTCGTCGCCACCGCGGCCCACGCCCACGCCCGGGTGGAAGTGGGTGCCGTGCTGGCGCACGATGATCTCGCCGGCGTTCACGAGCTGGCCGCCGAACCGCTTGACGCCGAGCCGCTGTGCGTTGGAGTCGCGGCCGTTCCGGCTGGAGGACGCACCCTTCTTGTGTGCCATCTCAGCCCTTCTTCCTTGCGCTGGCCTTAGCCGTGCTGGCCTTGTCCGTCCCGATGCTGGTGATGCGCACCTGCGTGTGCTTCTGCCGATGGCCGAGGCGGCGCCGGTAGCCGGTTTTGTTCTTGTACTGAATCATGTTGATCTTGGGGCCGCTCGCGGCGCCCACGATCTCAGCAGTGACCTGGTAGGCGCCAAGCTCCGCCGGGTCGCTGATGACCTTGCTGCCGTCCACGACGAGCAGGGCCGGCAGCGTCACGCTGGATCCGACGTCACCGGACAGCTTGTCGACGGTCAGGACGTCGTCTACCGACGCCCTCTCCTGCCTGCCGCCGCAGCGCACGATCGCGTACACCGAGAGTCTCTCCTCTTTTTGCTCGCCCGCTCACGGATAACCATGCCGCTGCTGTAGCCGGGAATGCTGGAGCCGGGCTCGCCTGACGTTGCGCGCCTGATCAGCCGGGCCTTGTGGCCTGCGGCTCAGGTGCGCCGACCATAAAGCGTATCAGATCACGCGGGTCCTCAATCGCCCGCTGGCCTGCCCTCCCCGCCACTCGCCTCGACCTGGCCGACGGGCCGATCGGCACCCTGCCCGTTATGCTCGGCTTGCGGTGACTCGGCCCCGGCTCGCGGTGACTCGGCCCCGGCTGCCTCGGCCCCGGCTGCCTCGGCCCCGGCTGCCTCGGCCCCGGCTGCCTCGGCGGCGGCCTGGCGGCCGCGCCTTGACCTGGCCCGGCCGGCGCCTGTCGAGGCGCTGCCGTTGGCCGTCCCCCCGGCGCCTCGCCCGCTGGCCGCGGGGGCCGCAGGGGCGTCGAGGGCGCCGCCACCGTTCCCGGACGGCTCCGGCCGTCCGGGAACGGTGGCGGCCTCGTGGGTTTCCGCGGCCTGCCCGCCGCCGTCAGCCTGCCCGCCGCCGTCTGCCTGCCCGCCGTCGTCAGCCTGCCCGCGCCCGGTACCCGCCTGCCGGGATCCGGACCTGGACCGCGAACGAGAGCCCCTGGATCCGCCGACACCCTTCTCGGCGCCACGGCTAACCGTCTCGGCCGGGCCGTCGGCCCGGTCGCCGTCGCCGGGACCGGCATCGCCGTCGGCGGCGGCAGCCCCGCCGGCCTTGGCGCCGCCCTTGCCCTGGCCGCCCCTGCCCGACCCACGCCCGCCGTTCCTGGACGAGGCCTGATCCTTGCCGCCGCGGCCGCCGTCCTTGCCGTCGCCGTCCCGGCCGCGGGCGTGGCCGGCGTGCGAGTGGTCCACGGGCTCCATCGAGATGAGCACGCCGCGGCCGCTGCAGTGCTCACACGGCACCGAGAACGCCTCGAGCAGGCCAGAGCCGACCCGCTTCCGGGTCATCTGGACCAGGCCGAGCGAGGTCACCTCGGCGACCTGGTGCTTGGTCCGGTCCCTGGCCAGGCACTCAAGGAGCCTGCGCAGTACCAGTTCCCTGTTGCTTTCCAGCACCATGTCGATGAAGTCGATGACGATGATGCCGCCCAGGTCGCGCAGCCGCAGCTGGCGGACTATCTCCTCGGCCGCCTCCAGGTTGTTCCTGGTCACGGTCTGCTCGAGGTTGCCGCCCTGGCCGGTGAACTTGCCGGTGTTGACGTCGATGACCGTCATGGCCTCGGTGTGGTCGATCACCAGCGAGCCGCCGCTCGGCAGCCACACCTTGCGTTCCAGCGCCTTTGCGAGCTGCTCATCGATCCGGTAGGCGGCGAACACGTCCTTGTCGTCCGACCACCGCTGCAGCCGGTCGACCAGGTGCGGCGCGACGTAGCGGACGTACTCGTCCACGAGGTCCCACTCGCTGTCGCTGGCGATGACCAGGTTCGAGAAGTCCTCGTTGAAGATGTCCCTGACCACCCGCAGGGTCAGGTCGGGCTCGCTGTAGAGCAGGTCGGGGGCGGAGGCCGTCTTCGACTTCTTCTCGATGGCCTCCCACTGCGCCGACAGCCTGGCGACGTCACGGGAGAGCTCCTCCTCCGACGCGCCCTCGGCCGCGGTGCGCACGATTACCCCGGCGTTCTCCGGCATGACCTGCTTGAGTATCTGCTTGAGCCGGGTGCGCTCGGTGTCGGGCAGCTTGCGGCTGATCCCCGTCATGCTGGCACCCGGCACATACACCAGGTACCGGCCGGGCAGGCTCACCTGGCTGGTCAGCCGCGCGCCCTTGTGCCCGATCGGGTCCTTGGTGACCTGCACCAGGATCGACTGGCCAGACTTCAGCGCGGACTCGATCCGCTTGGACTCGCCCTCCAGGCCGCTGGCGTCGAAGTTGACCTCGCCGGCGTACAGGACCGCGTTGCGGCCCTTGCCGATGTCCACGAACGCGGCCTCCATCGAGGGCAGCACGTTCTGCACCTTGCCGAGGTACACGTTGCCGACATAGGACTGATGGCTGGCCTTGTCCACGTAGTGCTCGACCAGCACGCCGTCTTCCAGCACGGCGATCTGGGTCCGGTCGGCGTGCTGGCGGACCACCATGACCCGCTCGACCGCCTCGCGCCGGGCCAGGAACTCCGACTCGGTAATGATCGGCGGCCGGCGGCGGCCGGACTCCCGGCCCTCGCGACGCCGCTGCCGCTTGGCCTCCAGCCGGGTCGAGCCCTTGACGGCCCGGACATCGCTGTCGGCGGCCGCCCGCGGCTGCCGGACGTGGACGACGGTGTTCGGCGGGTCGTCGGATCCGCCGTCGCCGCCCTGAACCTCGCCGTCGCCGCCCGTGCCGCTGCGCCGGCGGCGCCTGCGCCGCTTGCCGGCGGCCGTGCCGTCCTCGGCCTCCGCGTCCCGGTCCTGCCGCTCGTCGCCCGTGGCCTCCGCGGCGGCGGACTCGGCCGCCGACGTGCCCGCGGCCTCGCCCGACTCGGCGCCCTGCTGGCCCTTGCCGCGGCCCCTGCCGCCGCGCCTGCGGCGCCGCGCCGCCGATCCGCCGGCCTCGTCCGTCTCAGCAGGCTCGGCGTCTTCGGCGGGCCGGGCGGGCCGGGAAGCCTGCCGGGCTTCGGTTATCTCCGGTGGCTGGAAGATCACCAGCGGCGGCTGGAACGCGGCCGCCGGAACCGGCTGGCGGGCGGCCTCCGGCTCGGCGTCACCCGCAGCGTGCTCCTGTCCGGCGCCGGGGCTCTCCTGTCCGCCGGCACCGGCCTGCTTGCCAGCCGCCGCCGATTTCGCCGACCGCGACCGGGTGGAACGGCTGCGCGAGCCGGCCCCGGCCGCCTGTGCCGCGGCAGGCGTATCGCCGGCCGCATCGGGCGCCTCGGCCGAGCCGTCAGGCTCCTGCTGGCCGCCGCCCGGCGGACCCGCGGACGTGCCCGCTTCCCGCCGGCCGCTGGTCCTGGCGCCCGCAGTCGCCGACCGGCTACTGGTCCTGCGGCGCCCCTGGGTGCCAGTCTGGGCCTGGCTATCCCCCTGCTGCTCCCCGGCGCCTGGCACCGGAGCGGCAGAGGTGCCGGTCTCGGGCGGCGCCTGGATGGCAGGCGGTGCCGCAGCGGGCGGTGCCGCGACCGAAGCCGCGGGCGGCTGGCCCGCGGGCTGTGCCGGTGCCGCCGCGGGCGGCCCGGCCGGGCGCGTTACGGCCCGGCGGGCCCTGCGTAGCAGGCCGCGCCCCTGGCTTTCGTTCTGTTCGCCAGACTCATCGCGGCCATTAGCTGACTCGCTGTTCTCTCGCTCGATCTCGAGCATTCGGGCGATCTCTCCCGTCGGGCTCCCGGGCGCAGCCGACCTCGTCGGGCCGCTCCGCGCCGCGCGGGAGCCGTTGTTCGTACGCGCTCACTGGAGCGGTACACGCCGAGCTGGCGTTCCCCGCGTCCAGGCACGTTGCCAATACCTGTCCCTGTGCAGCGCCCCGCCGCTTTGGCTCGGGCGCTTCCGCCGCATCGCCAGCCCGGTCCGGACTGGCCTGCACCGTGCTGGCCGGCCCCGCGCCCACTGGGGGCACCGCGCCGGCCGGCGCCGGTGACTCAGGCTCGCGGACGGCCTGGCCGACCGCGACGCCCTGGTCAGGCGCGCTCGTGCCTGCGGCGGCAGCATTACCGCCATGCGGGCCCTGAGCCAGTCGTGTCACCCTCGGGGGTGACGACGGCTCAAGTCCCGACAGGTGGCGGAGCGCAGCCAGGATGTCGTCGGGTCGTACGGCAGGTGTCATGTGCCGAACAACCATTCGAAGTATCGCACATCCGGCGTGCTCGCCCGCGACGGCGCGCTGGTCAACGACCAGCGATACCACCGGGGCCCTGGCGTCCAGCCGCCTGACGCCGCTGCTGGTGAGGCGTTCGACCTCCGAGTGCTCGGAGGCGAGGAACGACTGCACTGCTGCCTGCGCGTCGTGCTGCTGCACGCCTGGCAGTTCCACCTGCCAAACCGAGGCCTCCAGCGCCGGCGCCGCCGAGGCGACGGCCAGGTCAGCGGCCTCGATCACGTCAATTCCATCCGGCAGGGCGGCGTCCAGCGCAGCCCTGACATCTTCGGGGTCAAGGCGGGCGATGAGCCCGATCTCCAGGTACTCGGCCTCACTGGCCGCGCCGGTCGGCGCGCCGCCGTGATAGGAGATCTTGGGATGCGGGGAAAAGCCGGCTGAGTACGCGACTGGTAGGCCAGCTCGTCGCACTCCCCGTTCCACTGCACGCGCGATGTCCCTGTGGCTCGCGAAACGCATCCTGCCGCGCTTAGCGTACCTGACGATCAGCCGCTGCACCGCAGGCGGCGGTGGCGGCGTCGTCGGCTGCTGGCGGCCCGGCATGCCCTAGCCCCTGCCTGCCGCATGTACCGCGCCCGCGGCACCAGCGCCCGTGACCGTCAGCGGGAGCAGCCGCCGGCCGGTGGGCCCGACCTGCGTCTGCGTGCCCATCGCCGAGCAGGCACCGCATTCGAAGCAGGGCGTCCACCGGCAGTCCTCGACCTCGGCGGCGCCGGCCGGGTCGGTCGCCGCCTGCCAGTCCTGCCACAGCCAGTCCCGCTCAAGGCCCGCGTCCAGGTGGTCCCAGGGCAGGATCTCGTCGTAGCCCCGTTCCCTCGTCGTGTACCAGTCCAGGTCCACGCCGTCCGCCGCCAGCGCGTCAGCCGCGCACCGCTCCCAGCGCTCGTATGAGAAGTTCTCGCTCCAGCCGTCGAAGCGCCCGCCGTCCGCCCAGACCGCCCGGATGACCTTGGCGACGCGGCGGTCGCCGCGCGACAGGAGGCCCTCCACCACCGACGGCTTGCCGTCGTGGTAGCGGAACCCGATGGCCTTGGCGAAGGCGCGGTCGGACCGAATCTCCGCCCCGAGCGCCCGCAGCCTGGCGTCCACCGTCTCGTGCGAGGCCTGCGCCGCCCACTGGAACGGCGTGTGCGGCTTGGGCACGAAGCCCCCGATCGAGACCGTGCAGCGGATGTCGCGCCGGCCCGACACCGAGCGGCCGGTCTCGATCACGCGCCGCGCCAGCCGGGCGATGGCCAGCACGTCCTCGTCGGTCTCGGTCGGCAGGCCGCACATGAAGTAGAGCTTCACCTGCCGCCACCCGCTCGCGTAGGCGGTCGCGACGGTCTTGATCAGGTCGTCCTCGGTGACCATCTTGTTGATCACCTTGCGGATCCGGTCCGAGCCACCCTCGGGCGCGAACGTCAGGCCGGACCGGCGCCCGCCCCGGCTCAGCTCGTTGGCCAGCGTCACGTTGAACGCGTCCACCCTGGTGGACGGCAGCGAAAGCCCGGTGTTGGTGCCCTCGTACCGGTCGGCCAGGTCCACCGCGATCTCGTTGATCTCGCTGTGGTCGGCGCTGGAGAGCGACAGCAGCCCCACCTCGGTGAAGCCGCTGCTGCGAATGCCCGCGTCGACCATGGAGCCGACGGTCGTGATCGAGCGCTCCCGCACCGGCCGGGTGATCATGCCGGCCTGGCAGAACCGGCAGCCCCTGGTGCAGCCTCTGAAGATCTCCACGCTGAACCGCTCGTGCACGGTCTCGGCCAGCGGCACCAGCGGCCTGGCCGGGTACTGCCACTCGTCCAGGTCCATGACCGTGTGCTTGGATACGGCGCGCGGTACCCCCGGCCGGTTGGGGCGCACCGCGCGAATCGTCCCGGTCGGCTCGTAGGACACGTCGTAGAACAGCGGCACGTACACCCCGCCCGCGGCCGCCAGCCGCAGCAGCAGCCCCTCCCTGCCGCCTGGCTGCCCTTCCGCCTTCCACGCCCGGATCAGCGACGTGATCGCGAGCACGGCCTGCTCGCCGTCGCCGAGCACGGCGCCGTCGATGAACTCGGCGATCGGCTCGGGGTTGAAGGCAGCATGCCCGCCGGCCAGCACGATCGGGTCCTCCGGGCCCCGGTCGCCGGCCGAGAGCGGGATGCCGGCCAGGTCGAGCGCGGTCAGCAGGTTGGTGTAGCCGAGCTCGGTGGCGAAGCTCACCCCCAGCACGTCGAAGGCCCGGACCGGCCGGTGCCCGTCAACGGTGAACTGGGGCACGCCGTGCGAGCGCATCAGCGCCTCGAGGTCCTGCCACACGCTGTAGGTACGCTCGGCCAGCACGCCCTCGCGCTCGTTCAGCACCTCGTACAGGATCTGAATGCCCTGGTTCGGCAGCCCGACCTCATAGGCGTCCGGGTACATCAGGGCCCAGCGGACATCTGCCGCGTCCCAGTCCTTGACGACAGAGTTCAGCTCGCCGCCGACATACTGGATCGGTTTACGCACCAGCGGGAGGAGCGGCTCAAGCAGGGGGTATACCGACTGCACAGGCACGGTTACAGGGTACCGACCGCCGGGTAGTGCAGTGCAGTCCGGTCCGGGCAGCCCGCTCGCATGCCCGCCTGGAGTCGGGGAAGGCAAAAGGCTACTCTGTTAAAACCAAGTAATCCGGCAGGTAAAGTATCAGCGGTTCAAGGCGCGGATCCTCTGCGTCGCGATCGGCGGATTCGGCGGGTGAGGCGTGCATATCGATCCCTATATCGTGATCGGCAGCGCGGTCGTCGGCATGCTCGTGGGCCTGACCGGCGCGGGCGGCGGCGCGCTGATGACCCCCATGCTCATCCTGCTGTTCAAGGTCACTCCCCCGGCGGCGATCTCCAGCGACCTGGTCGCGGCGGTGCTGATGCGGCCGGTCGGCGCGGCGGTGCACCTGCGCAAGGGCAACGTGAACCTGAAGATGGTCGGCTGGATGGCCGCCGGCTCTGTGCCGATGGCCTTCGCCGGCGCCTATTTCCTGCATCTGCTCGGCGGCACGAAATCGGCCCAGACGCACGTCGAGCAGGCGCTCGGCGCCGCCCTGCTCACCGGCGCAGCCGCCATGGTGATCCGCTACGTCATGGACATCATGGCCGGGACGGACCGGACCGCCGCGATCAGGGCTGTGGTCACCAGGCCGCTGCCGACCCTGCTCATCGGCATGCTCGGCGGCGTCATCGTCGGCATGACCTCGGTGGGCTCGGGCTCGCTGATGATCGTCCTGCTGCTGTTCGTGTATCCGATGCTGAGCTCGAAGAACCTGGTCGGCACCGACCTGACCCAGGCCGTCCCGCTGACCGCCGCGGCGGCCGCCGGAGCCCTGATCTTCGGCTCGGTGCAGTTCGGGGTGACGGCGTCCCTCATTATCGGCAGCGTGCCCGCCGTGCTCGTCGGCTCGCTGCTGTCGTCCCGCGCGCCCGACCGCTACCTGCGGCCGATCATCACGTTCGTGATCTTCGCCTCCGGCCTGAAGTACGTCGGAGTCGGCACCACCGCCCTCGGCTGGATCCTGTCCGTCACGGTGGTCGCCGCGATCGGCGTCTGGCTGGCCTGGGCCAGGCCATGGCGGGCCAGCGGGCCGGCCCCCGCCCCGGTGGAGGCCGCGGTCCCGGACGAGACCAGGACGCGCTAGCCCGGCCCTGCGGCTGCGCACCCGCAGCCGCGAGCAGGTGCCGGGAAACGGGCTGTACGGGTCGCGGCAGCGGAGCTGCCCGGGTTCGAGGCCGACAGTGCCGTCAGGTTCTTCGCCCGGCACCCCGGCACGGTGCCCGCAGCACGGGCCTGACGCCCGCGGCGGGCGGCGCCAGGCTGGCCAGGCTGCCAGCCGGCCGCGCCGCCGATGGTCGTCCTAGCTGAAGACCATCCGGTGCCGGTAGACGGCCTGCAGCGCGCCGATGGCGATCATGTCGGCGAACATGGCCGACCCGCCGTAGGACACGAACGGCAGCGGCAGGCCGGTGACCGGCATGATCCCGATCGTCATGCCGATGTTGATGAACGACTGGACGCCGAACCAGATCGCGATGCCCGCCGCCACCAGCATGCCGAACTGGTCGTCTGCCTTGGCCGCGATCCGGAACGCGCGCAGCAGCACGACGGCGAGCAGCGCCAGGATCACCAGCGCGCCGATGAAGCCGAGCTCCTCCCCCGCCACCGAGAAGATAAAGTCGGTGTGCTGCTCGGGCACGAAGTTCCCGGCGATGAGCTGGCCCCTGAACAGGCCCTGGCCGTGGAGGCCGCCCGAGCCGATCGCGATCTGGGACTGGTGCGCGCTGTAGCCGGTGCCGCGCGGGTCCGCGTTCGGGTTCAGGAACGACGTCAGCCGGGACACCTGGTAGGCCTTCAGCAGATGCATCTTGGCCACGGCGACGATGCCAAGCGCGCCGACCCCCAGCATCAGGCCCAGCCAGCGCAGCCTGACCCCCGACAGCGCGATGGCGCCGACGAGCAGGGCCAGCATCAGCATGTCGACGCCGAGGTCGGGCTCCGCCGCCACCAGGGCGATGGGCACCGCCGCCGCGCCGACCGTCAGCCATACCTGGCGCAGGCGCGGCCTGGTCTCGCCCTGCGGTACCCCGCCGAGCAGGATCGCGCCGACCAGGATTATCGCGATCTTGGCATACTCCGACGGCTCGATCTGGAATCCGCCGGGCAGCGAGATCCACGACTTCGCGCCGTTCACGATGCTGCCGAGCGGCGTGAGCACGACCAGCAGGCCGAGGCACGACACCGCCAGGACCACCGGCGAGGCCGCCCGGATCTGGCGGTAGTCGGTCATGCTGACCGCGGCCATCAGCACCAGCCCGATCGCGATGTTGAGCAGCTGCTTCATCAGGTACGTGCGCGGGTCCAGGCCCTGCTGCCGCAGCGAGGGCGCGGTCGACGAGTACACCAGCAGGGTGCCGAGCAGGCTGAGCGCCAGCACGCCGAGGAGCAGGATCCAGTCCAGGTGGCGCAGCGGCGAGCCGCGGCCGAACAGCCGCTGGGCCCACCTCGACAGCAGGCCGCGGGGGCCGCGCGAGCGCGGGCCGAGCGAGCCGCCGAACCGCCGCGAGCTGCCGCCGTCCAGCCGCACCGGCGCCAGGCCGCGGAAGGACGACTGTCCCAGCCGAGGTCCGCCGGACCCGCGCGTGAACGTCATCGGCGTGGCTTCCGCGCCGGGGTGGTGCCGGACTGGACGATCTGGCCGGCGGCGTTCATCCGCGGCAGCGCGGGGACCTTGCCAGCGGGCATCGCTGCCTTGTGCCCCTCGAGGCCGTAGATCGCGTCCCAGATCTGCCGGACCGCGGGGCCGGAGACGTCGGCGCCGAAACCGGAGTTCGGGATCATCATCACGACCACGTACTTCGGGTGATCGCAGGGGGCGAACGAGGCGAAGTTCGAGGTCGAGTTCTTGCCGAACACCTGCGCGGTACCGGTCTTGCCGGCCACGCACACCTTGCCGAGCGGGAACCCGCCGAAGGTGCCTGCCGCCGTTCCCGACGTCACCACCCCGGCCAGCGCGCTCCTGATGTAGGCGAGCGTGGTCTTCGACGCGGGTAGGTGCCCGACGACCGGCGGCTTGATCTTCTGCACGACCTTGCCGCCGGGACTGACCAGCTCCTCGCCGATCCGCGGGCTGTACAGCGTGCCCCCGTTGGCCAGCGCGGCGTAGGCGCGGGCCAGCTGGAGCGGTGTTACCGAGACGTAGCCCTGCCCGATCGAGGCGATGATCGCCTGGCCGGGCAGCCAGACGTTCCCGTACTGGCAGTCGTCGTACTCGATCTGCTGCACGTAGCTGCCGTTGGCCCGGCCGTTCTTGCACCAGTTCTGACCGCGGTGCGCGTTGTCCTGGTAGTAGTAGTACAGCCACTCCCTGGTCGGGATGCTGCCCGCGTTCTCGGCCGGCAGGTCGACTCCGGTCGGCTTGCCGAAGCCCCACTGCAGCTCGACCTTCTGCTCCTCCTGGATCGGGAACTTCGGGCTGGTCACGGTGTTGTATTTGCGGTTGTCGTGCAGCCAGATGTCGTAGCCGAAGTTGTAGAAGATCGTGTCGCAGGACAGCACGAGCGCCTGGTGCAGCGACATCGAGCCGCCGTTCCCGAAGTCGTTGTTGAACACGTGCCCGCCGACATCGGTCGCGGCCGGGCAGTCGTAGTCGCTGTACAGCGAGTAGCCGGCCTTGATCGCGGCGGTCAGCGTGGTGACCTTCCAGGTCGAGCCCGGCGGGTACTCGCCCTGGGTCGCGCGCTCGAGGATCGGCTCGCCGCGGCCGGTGCCGAACAGCGCCTTGAACTGCCTCTCGTTGATGCCGCCGGTCCAGATGCTCGGGTCGTAGGTGGGGTAGCTCGCCATCGCGACGATCCGCCCGGTGGTGGTCATCACGACCGCGGCTCCGGTGTTCGCCCCGGTGTTGCCCTCCCCCTCGGTCCTGAGGATTGCGTCCCGGAGCGCGTTCTCGGTGGCCACCTGCACGTTCGCGTTGATGCTGGTGATCAGGTCATCGCCGGCTACGGCCTTCTTGTTCTTGATCGTGTTCGTCACCTGGCCGGCCGCGTTGACCGCGACCTGGTCGATGCCCGCGGTGCCGCGCAGCTCCTTGTCGTACTCCGCCTCCAGGCCGGACTGCCCGACCAGGTCCACGCCGGAGAACCCGGTGACCGGGACGTGCAGCTGCTGCACCTCCTGGGCGGTGATCGGCTGCAGGTAGCCGAGAATCTGCGCCATGTCGGTCGCGACCGGCTGCTGGTAATGCACCTGCGGCTGAACGTCGGCGGTGACGCCGGGGAACTGGCTCCTGCTCTCCAGCACCTGCAGTGCCACCCGGTCCGGCACCCGCTCCGCCACCGGGATCGGCTGGTACGGCGAGCCCTGCCAGCAGGGCTGACTCACCCCGACGGTGCATAGCCGCACCTTCTGCTGCATGGTCTTGTCGCTCACGCCGAGCAGCCTCGCCAGCCGCGCCAGCTCGGCCTTGCCGCCGTCGGGCTCCTGCCCCACCGCCGCCATGTTGACCGCCACGGTGAGCGAGGCGGCGTTGGTCACCAGCGGCGTGCCGTTGTCGGAGTAGATCTGGCCGCGCACCGAGGGCTCGATGATGTCGCGGATCCGGTCCTCGTTGGCCAGGGCGAGGTAGCTGGCATGGTGCTTGACCTGCACGTACCACAGCCGCACGCCGAGGGTCACCAGCAGCGCCAGCACCACCAGCAGCACGCCGAGCAGCCGGCCCCTCGATGCCGGGATCACCGCGATCCTCCGTTCCGCCGGCCGATCAGCCACACCTTCGCGCGCCCGCCGACCCTCGTGCTCGCCAGCCACCTGCCGCCGATACCGCGGCTGACCAGGAAGCCGACCAGCGAGCGCCGGCCATAGCCGAACCGCGGCTGCCGCGGCCCGGTCCTGCGGGGCGAGCGCAGCCCCCCGCTTCCGCGCAGCCGCGGCGTCGCCGGCCGCACCGACCTGCGCAGGCCGCGGCCGGAACCGAACAGGGCATCGCCGCGACGGCCCGCGGACAGGTGCAGCCTGGGCGCCCCGGCCTGCCGCCGCCTGGCCGACAGCAGGTCCCGCTGGGCGACCGTCCCGCCCGCGCCGAATCCCGCGGCGAGCGCCGCCGGCGGCCCTGCCTTCGTGCGGCGGAATTTTGGCACCGCTTTGGGCCGGGAACGTGGCGGTGCGAGCGACCCGGTGCGGAACCGGGGCGCGGCCTGCCGCCTGAACGCCAATCCGAGCGCGCTGCGGCCGGCGCGATCCAGCCCGCTCGGTCCGGCCAGGCCAGGCCCGGAGCCGGCCGGACGTGGGGCGCCGAGCGGCCGCCCGACCGAGCCGTCACCGCGGCGGGAGCCGAACTTTACCGATACCGGCCGCGACGGAGGCCGTCGAAGCAGCGCGGCGGCCTGGCCGGCCGCGGAACCTCCCGGCGTGCCGGAATGCGGCCGGAAGCCGCGACTGCCGCCGCGAACGAGCGGCGACCGGGCGCCCGGATGGTGCGGGTGGCGCCCGAGGCCCGCCCCGATGGGGCTGCCGATGACGCCGAAGCCCCTGGACTTGCCGCCGCCGCGGGTACCGTCGAACCTGATGCTGACTGGTGCCGCCGGCAGCCCGGACCGGGGCTGTGCCGAGCGGTTCTGGCCGCCGGCCGCGGAGCCGGGCACGCCGCGCCCCGGCCGCAGCCCGTGCGGGGTCGCCGGGTGCCGCAGCGCCGCGGCCCGGCCCCCTAGCCCGGTCCCCACCCACCCGTCGTGCGGGCGCCCGGCGGAGAAGGCCAGCTTCGGCTGCGGCTGCCTGGGCCGGTGCTGTCCGCCGCGGCGGCTGCCGGACCCGACATCGGCGAACATGCTCGCCGGATCCAGGTCGCTGTCGAGTGGTCCCGCCTCCGCCCACCTGCGCGCCAGCAGCGCCAGGTACAGCACGAACGGCAGGATCAGCAGGTCATACCCGATCGCGGACGGCAGCACCTGGCGCGCGCGCGCAAGGCTGAGCTGTGCGGGGTCCAGCCCGATGCTGATCCCGGCGACGGCGACCTCGGCGAGCGCGATGACGCCGGCGAGCGCGAGCAGCGCCCGCAGCGCGGACCTGTCCACGAGCCGGCTCATCTTGCCAGCCGCCCAGCCGACCAGGCAGAAGGCCAGCGCGTACTCGCCCAGCACCGCACTGCCCGGCGGGGCGATGTCCAGGGCGAGGCCGGCGGCGAACCCGGTGACCATGCCGCGCACCGGCCCGCCGGTGATCGCGAGGGCGGCCACCAGCACCAGGACCAGATCGGGGACGCCGCCGCCGGGCAGGTGCAGCCCGTTGATCACGACGAGCTGGAGTACCAGCGCCACCACTATCGAGGTGACGGCGAGCAGCGACCTGCGCACGTCAGCCTCCCGCGCTCGCGCTGGGGCTTGGCTTCGGGCGTGGCGTCACCGTCACCGTGATCGCGGGAGCCGGATGCGGTATCGGCGGCAGAACGGAGAACCGCGGGCTGTGCCTCGGCGGCGCGATCACGATGCCGACGACGCCGAGCGCGGTGAGGTCTGCGTACGGCTTCACCAGCGCCAGCGGGGTCAGCGACCCGGCCTTGTTGATGATCTTGTAGATCACGCCTACCGGGACGCCGGGCACGAACGGCTGGTCATGGACCGAGGCAGAGGTCACCATCGCCTCGCCGGGCCGCAGCATCGCGGCGGAGTCGATGACGGCGAGCTTGAGCATGCCGCTCGGCCCGCTAGCTGCGGTACCGGGGCCGGTCACCCAGCCGAGCTCGCCGCTCGGCGCGAGCGACACGCCCACCACCGACGACGAGTCGCTCGCCAGCAGGACCGTCGAGGTGTGCGCGGTGACCGCGGTGACCTGACCGACCAGGCCCTGGCCGTTGAGGACCGTCTCGCGTGCCTGCACGCCGTCGGCGCTGCCCGCGTCCACCGTAACCGTCTGCTGGTAGCCCTGGCCGACCGCGATCACCGACGCCGTCATGATCCGGTACCTGCCGGTCCCCGCGAGCTGCAGCAGCTTGTGCAGCTGGCGGTAGTCGGCGTCGCTGAGCCTGGCCTGGCTGAGCTCGGCACGCAGCCGCACGACCTGCGCCTGGAGCTGACGAACCTGACCGGAAGACCCGCCGCCGGCCGCGCCGAAGAAGCCGGCCACGGAGCTGCCCGCGTGCTCGATGCCGCCGAAGACCGATCCGCTCACGTGCCGCACGCCGCGCAGCACCGGCGACGAGCTGTCCGAGTAGCTGAACGCGATCAGCGCGAGCGCGGCTGCCAGCAGCACGATCAGGACGCGGCGGGTCCGCCGTGTGTCCCGCACACCCATCATGGTGTCTGCCGCCTGTCACCTATTCCGCAGCCAGGACGGCCGCGCCCGCTCCGCTTTTCGTAGTGCCCTGGATGTGAGCGAGGAACCACTAGCGCCGTGACTCGGGCACCAGCACCTGCTGGAGCGTGTCGAAGTCCTCCACGCACTTGCCGGTCCCCAGGGCCACCGAGTCCAGCGGGTTGTCGGCGACGTGGATCGGCATGCCGGTCTCCTCGCGCAGGCGCTCGTCGAGACCGCGCAGCAGCGCGCCGCCGCCGGTCAGTGCGATGCCGCGGTCCATCACGTCGCCGGCCAGCTCGGGCGGGCACTTGTCCAGGGTCGTCTTCACCGCGTCGATGACGACGCTGAGCGGCTCCTCGATCGCGCGCCTGATCTCTTCCGCCGAGATCACGATCGTCTTGGGCAGGCCGCTGACGAGGTCGCGGCCGCGGATCTCGGCGTTCGGCTCGTCGTTGGCCGGATAGGCCGAGCCGAGCGAGATCTTGATCTCCTCCGCGGTGCGCTCGCCCAGCATGAGCGAGTACTCCTTCTTGCCGAAGGTGATGATCGCCTGGTCCAGCTCGTCGCCGCCGACGCGGATGGACTGCGAGGTGACGATGCCGCCAAGGGAGATCACCGCGACCTCCGTGGTGCCGCCGCCGATGTCGACGACCATGTTGCCGGTGGGCTCGTTGACCGGCAGCCCGGCACCGATCGCCGCCGCCATCGGCTCCTCGATGATGTACACGCGGCGGGCGCCCGCCTGATGGCCGGCCTCCTTCACCGCGCTCTGCTCGACGCCGGTGATGCCGCTCGGCACCGCCACCACGATGCGGGGCTTGGCCAGGTGGCTGCGTCTGTGCACCTTCTGGATGAAGTAACGCAGCATCCGCTCGGTCACGTCGAAGTCGGCGATCACGCCGTCCTTCAGCGGCCGGACCGCGACGATGTTGCCGGGCGTCCGGCCGATCATCCGTTTCGCCTCGACCCCGACGGCGACGATCTGGCCCGTGTTGGTATTGAGCGCGACCACGGACGGTTCGTTGAGCACGATGCCCCGGCCCCGGACGTACACGAGCGTGTTCGCCGTGCCGAGGTCGACGGCCATGTCGCGGCCCAGAAGCGCCATCGCGTTACTCATGTGGAGCAGAAACCTTCCAGCCGAGTCCAGTCAGGTGGTCTGTATTTTTCTCGCCGCGGACGGCGCGACGCCAGCCTTAACTCATCCTGCGCAGCTGACCTGGACGGCTGCAAGGCCGAGGCATTCCCCCCGCTGCCCCGGCCGGCGCAACCCGCGCCGGCGACCGCGGACGCTCCGTCTGCGAACGTCCAACGGATCAGTGCGGCCGATAGTGCCAAAGACCGGAAAGCCATCTCGGCATTCGGTGATTGGCCACTCTCAGCGACATGTCACGCGCATTCAGTTAGCAAAAGAAGCGGCACGTATTCCGCGGATGCACAGCCTACATGTCTGTCCTGCGCCCGTTGCGGCAGGGCACGCCAGTTGGCCCGCGCTTTGGTATTTAGTGACCTGCAGCGCGCTCAACGCGGCGGCCGAGCCAGATGCCAATCACCCAGAACGCCGCGAAAATAGCGCCAAGAATATACATTACCGGAACAATCTGCCCGGCGGCGATCAGGTAAACCTGAAGCAGGGTGCCCAGCAGCAGCGTTGCCTGCAGCTGCCATCGCGCGAGCACGGCAAGCAGGACGGCGGCCGCGGCCGCGATCCCGCCGGTGAGGCCCGCGGTGTGCGGCGCCAGGTGATCGACGTGAATCGCGACCGGGATCGCCAGGCCGATGACGATGGCCTCCATGACCAGCACGGTGGCGCACAGCCTTCTCACCGCTCTTCCTCCCTGGCCAGCAGCACCCGCGCGTCCCCCGCGGTGATGACCGAGCCGGTGATCAGCACTCCCGCGCTGCCGGGGCCGTGGGCGGCGTCCGCCTCGTCGGCGAGCGCGACCCCCAGCTCGATCGCGTCGTCGAGCCGGGAGGCGACGCTGACCCGGTCGGGTCCGAAGATGCCCTCGGCGACGCCGGCGAGTGCGGCCGGGTCCATCGACCGCGACGACGAATTCGAGGTCGCCACCAGCCGGCCGGCGACCGGCTCCAGCTGATCCAGGATCCCGGCCACGTCCTTGTCCTCGCTGACCGCGAGGATGGCGATCACGTCGGAGAACGTGAACGCCTCGGTCAGCGCCTCCATCGAGGCGGCCATGCCGCCGGGGTTGTGTGCCGAGTCCGCGATGACAATCGGGCTGCGGCGGATGATCTCCAGCCTGCCGGGCGAGGTCATGGCGGCCGCGGCCTGCCGGACGATGGCCAGGTCCAGCGCTCCGCGGGGGCTGCCGGCGTCGTCCCCCGGGTAGTGCTGATCGCCGGCGTCGCTGTCCGGGGTGCGCGCGAACGCCTCCGCCGCCGCGATCGCACAGGCGAGGTTGCCCGCCTGGTGCGCGCCGAACAGCGGCAGGAAGAGGTCGGGATAGTCGCCGAGCAGCCCGCGGACGGACACCTGCTGGCCGCCGACCGCAAGTTCCCGGCTCAGCACCCCGAATTCCAGCCCTTCGCGTGCCACGGTGGCACCCGTCTCGGCGGCCCGGCGCAGCAGTATCTCCGCCGCCTCGGGTGGCTGCTGGGCCAGCACGGCGATCGCGCCGGGCTTGATGATGCCCGCCTTGTCCGCGGCAATCTCCGCCACCGTGCTGCCCAGATATCGGACGTGGTCGATCGATATCGGCGTGACCACGGCGACGACGCCGTCGGCGACGTTCGTGTTGTCCCAGGTACCGCCCATGCCGACCTCGAGAATGCAGACGTCCACCGGCGCGTCTGCGAACACCGAGAAGGCCATGCCGGTGAGCACCTCGAAGAACGACAGCGGCACCTCGTGCGACTGGTCGACCAGGTCGACGTAGGGCCTGATCTCGTCGTAGGCCGCCACGAACTGCTCGCCGGACAGCGGCTGGCCGTCCACGCAGATGCGCTCGCCGACCATGGACAGGTGCGGGCTGGTGAAAAGGCCGGTGCGCAGGCCGCGGGCCCGCAGCAGGGACTCGATCATCCGGGCGGTCGAGGTCTTGCCGTTGGTGCCGGTGATGTGGATCACCGGGTACGCGCGCTGGGGGTCGCCAAGCAGCCGCACCAGCGCCCTGATCCGATCCAGCGACGGGTTGATCGAGTGCTCGGGCCGCCGGGCGAAGATCTCTTTCTCGATCTCGCGCAGCCGGTCCCGCCAGTCGGAGCTCATACCGCCGCGGTCCCCGTTTCTGGCAGGGCCGCGAGCCGCTCCGCCAGCCGGCTGGCCTCCTCCTGCGCGGCCGCCAGCCGGTCCCTGTTCTTCGCCACGACCTCGGCCGGCGCGCGCTCCACGAACGACGGGCTGGCCAGCTTCTTCTCCGCCACCGCGATATCGGTCTGCGCGGTCGCCAGGTCCTTCGCGAGCCGCTTGCGCTCGGCCGCCACGTCGATGGTCGCCGCGGTGTCCAGCTCGACGGTGACGCCGGCCGACTGGACGGAGCCGGTGGCCGCGAACGAGCCGGCCGGCTCGGCCAGCCGCAGCAGCGACCGGATCCGGCTCTCGTGCGCGGCCAGCGGGCCGCCGGCCAGGCCGGAGATCCTCGCAGGCACCTGCTGCCCCGGCCGCAGGCCCTGGTCGGACCGGAACCGCCGGACCTCAGTGACCACGCGCATCAGCAGCTCGACCTCCGTCTCGGCGGCCTGGTCCGCGGCGAGCGGCGGCAGCGCGTCGGTCCCGGCGGCCACCTGCCCCGGCCAGCGCGCCATCACGACCGAGTCGCTGCCGGTCAGCGCCGTCCACAGCTCCTCGGTCACGAACGGGATCACCGGATGGACCAGGCGCAGCAGCCGGTCGAGCACCTCGCCGAGCACCCGCCTGGTCGCGTCCGCGGCCGCGGCATCGGAGCCTGTCAGCTCTGCCTTCGCAAGTTCCAGGTACCAGTCGCAGAACTCGTCCCAGGCGAAGTGATAAAGCACCTCGCAGATCTTGGCGATCTCGAACTGCTCGTACAGCGCGTCCACCTCGGCGGTCACGGCGGCGAGCCGCGACAGGATCCACCGGTCGGCCGCCGTCAGGTCTTCCCGCCGCGGCAGCGGCCGGCCTGCCACCGCGCCGTTCAAGAGGGCGAACCTGGCCGCGTTCCAGAGCTTGTTGCAGAAGTTGCGCGCCCCCGCGACCCACTCCTCGCTGACCGCGACGTCGCCGCCGGGCGTGGCACCGCGGGCCAGGACGAACCTGGTGGCGTCCGCCCCGAACCGGTCGATCCAGTCCAGCGGGTCCACGCTGTTCCCCCGTGACTTCGACATCTTCTTGCCGAACTGGTCCCGGACCAGGCCGTGCAGCGCGACCTTACGGAACGGCACCGCGTCCTCGTCGCCGCGGCCGGCCATCGCGTACAGCCCGAAGAGCATCATCCGGGCAACCCAGAAGAACAGGATGTCGTACCCGGTCACGAGGACGCCGGTGGGATAGAAGGCACGCAGGTCAGCGGTGTCCTCCGGCCAGCCGAGGGTGGAGAACGGCCAAAGCGCCGAGGAGAACCAGGTGTCGAGCACGTCCGGGTCCTGCTGCCAACCCTCGCCCGGAGGCTCCTCATCCGGTCCGACGCACCGCACCTCGCCGCCGGGCGAGTACCACACCGGGATCCGGTGCCCCCACCACAGCTGCCGGCTGATGCACCAGTCGTGCATGTCGTCGACCCAGTCGAAGTACCGCGCGGCCATGTCCTGCGGGTAGATACGGACCCGGCCGTCGCGGACGGCGTCACCGGCCGCCTTCGCCAGCGGCTCCACCTTGACGAACCACTGCAGCGACAGCCGCGGCTCGACGGTGGTGCCGCATCGCGAGCAGTGCCCGACCGCGTGCACGTACGGGCGCCGCTCCGCGACGACGCGGCTCTCGGCCTGCAGCGCCGCGAGCACGGCGGGCCGCGCCTCGAACCGGTCGAGTCCCTGGAACGGACCCGGCGCGGTGATCACCCCGCGCTCGTCCATGATCACGACGCTCGGGAGCGAGTGCCTGCGGCCGATCTCGAAGTCGTCGGGGTCGTGCGCGGGCGTGACCTTGACGGCACCGGTGCCGAACTCGGGGTCGACATGCGGGTCGGCGACGACGGGGATCATGCGGCCGGTCAGCGGCAGCTCAATCTGCCTGCCGACCAGCTGCCCGTACCGCGGGTCATCGGGGTGGACCGCCACGGCGGTGTCGCCGAGCATCGTCTCGACCCTGGTGGTTGCCACGACGATCGACTCGTCGCCGTCGCCGTACCGGATCGACACAAGCTCGCCGTCGTCGTCGGAGTGCTCGACCTCGATGTCCGAGAGCGCGGTCAGGCAGCGCGGGCACCAGTTGATGATCCGCTCGGCCCGGTAGATCAGGCCGTCGTCGAAGAGTCGCTTGAAGATCGTCTGCACCGAGCGCGACAGGCCCTCGTCGAGGGTGAACCGCTCGCGCGTCCAGTCCACGCTGTCGCCCAGGCGCCGCATCTGGCCGAGGATCCGGCCGCCGGACTCCGCCTTCCACTGCCAGACCCGCTCGACGAATGTCTCCCGGCCCAGGTCGTGCCGGGACAGGCCCGCCCTGGCCAGCTCGCGCTCGACGACGTTCTGCGTCGCGATGCCCGCGTGGTCCATGCCGGGCAGCCACAGGGTGTTGTAGCCCTGCATCCGGCGGCGGCGCACCAGCGCGTCGATCAGGGTGTGGTTGAGCGCGTGGCCGATGTGCAGCGATCCCGTGACGTTCGGCGGCGGGATCACGACCGAGAAGGCGGGCGCCGCGCTCGCCGGGTCCGGGGTGAAATAGCCGGCTTGCACCCACTCCTCGTAACGGCGCGACTCGACGTCCGCGGGCGCGTACTGAGGCGGAAGCTGCGCGGGCTCTGATCCTGTCACAGCAGGTGATTCTACGGGCGCGGCCGGCTCACCCGCGCCACCTGGGCAGGCCTCGGGATCAATGGATCGGGACGCACGGCCCGCCGTTGGGCGGCCTCCGTAACCATATGTATATAGAAATACGTCATCATTATAATTTTCCCGCTCTACCTCGGGATGCAGTTCCCGAGCGACCTGACCGGGCCGCCGTCCGATTTCATGGCCGACATCGAGCACACCCTGCCCGCCCCGCCTTCCAGAAAGCCGGTCGCGCTCGCCCTTAGCCGGGGCGGGCGTCGCGGGTCAGGCGGACTTCTCCCGCGGGGTACGGCGCTGCGAGTCGCGCGGAACCAGCGTCGGGTTCACGTTCTCCAGCACGACCTCTGCGCTGATCACGACCTTCTCGACGTCCTTGCGGCTCGGCACCTCGTACATGACCGAGAGCAGGACCTCCTCGAGGATCGCCCGCAGGCCCCGTGCGCCGGTGCCGCGCAGGATCGCCTGATCGGCCACGGCCTCGAGGGCGTCGTCGGTGAACTCCAGGTCCACGCCGTCGAGCTCGAAGAGCCGCCGGTACTGGCGCACCAGCGCGTTGCGCGGCTCGGTCAGGATCCGGATGAGCGCCTCGCGGTCCAGGTTGTGCACGCTCGTGATGACCGGCAGCCGGCCGACGAACTCGGGGATCATGCCGAACTTCAGCAGGTCCTCGGGCATGACATCGGCGAACGGGTCCGCCTCCGTCTTGTCGGTCTTCACCCGCAGCACGGCGCCGAAGCCCATGCCGCTCTTGCCGACCCGCTGCTCGATGATCTTCTCCAGGCCGGCGAACGCTCCGCCGCAGATGAACAGCACGTTGGTGGTGTCGATCTGGATGAATTCCTGGTGCGGGTGCTTGCGCCCGCCCTGCGGCGGCACCGACGCGGTCGTGCCCTCGAGGATCTTCAGCAGGGCCTGCTGGACCCCCTCGCCGGACACATCGCGGGTGATCGACGGGTTCTCGCTCTTGCGGGCGATCTTGTCGATCTCGTCGATGTAGATGATCCCCGTCTCGGCCTTCTTGACGTCGTAGTCGGCCGCCTGGATGAGCTTGAGCAGGATGTTCTCGACATCCTCGCCCACGTAGCCCGCCTCGGTCAGGGCCGTGGCGTCCGCGATCGCGAACGGAACGTTCAGCAGCCGGGCCAGCGTCTGCGCGAGCAGCGTCTTGCCCGAGCCGGTGGGGCCGAGCAGCAGGATGTTCGACTTGGCCAGCTCGACGCCGTCCTCACCCGAGCCGGCCCGGTCGCCGCCGGACTGTATCCGCTTGTAGTGGTTGTAGACCGCGACCGACAGGCCCTTCTTGGCCTTGTCCTGGCCGATCACGTAGGAGTCGAGGAACTCGTAGATCTCCCGCGGCTTCGGCAGGCTGTCCCACTTCAGCTCCGGCGGCTCGGAGAGCTCTTCCTCGATGATCTCGTTGCACAGATCGATGCACTCGTCGCAGATGTACACGCCCGGGCCTGCGATCAGCTTTTTGACCTGCTTCTGGCTCTTTCCGCAGAATGAGCACTTCAGCAGGTCACCGCCATCGCCGATGCGTGCCACCCAGTAACTCCTTCTCGCCGCTTTGCCCGGATTCTGCGTCTCGCGGATGCAGCTTCCGTAGAACCTAGACGGTACCGCCTCGGTGACCCTAGTTGTGGCCTAAGGCACACCGCGCCAGGCGCGCCGGCCGGCTGGCCGGTTTCCCGGTTAGGACGACCCTACCTCGCTCTTGCGCTTCAGCATTGTCAGAACTTCATCGACCAGACCGTATTCCCTGGCCTCCTGCGCGGTGAAGAACTTGTCCCGCTCGATGTCCTTGCGCACCTGATCCTCGGACTGCCCGGTGTGTCCGGCGAGGATCTGCTCCATCGCGGTCCGCATCCGGAGGATCTCGCGCGCCTGGATCTCCAGGTCGCTGGACTGCCCGTAGCCGCTCTCCACGGCGGGCTGGTGGATCAGGATCCGCGCGTTCGGCAGCGCGAACCGCTTGCCCTTGGTGCCCGCTGCCAGCAGGACAGCCGCGGCCGAGGCGGCCTGGCCCAGGCAGTAGGTCTGGATCTCGGGCTGGATGTACTGCATCGTGTCGTAGATCGCCATCATCGACGTCATCGACCCGCCCGGCGAGTTGATGTAGATGAGGATGTCCCGGCCCGGGTCGATCGACTCCAGCGTGATCAGCTGCGCCATGACATCGTTGGCCGAGGCGTCGTCGATCTGCACGCCGAGGAAGATGATCCGCTCCTCGAAGAGCTTGTTGTACGGATTCATCTCCTTGACGCCGTACGACGTGCGCTCCACGAAGGAGGGCAGGACATACCGCGCCTGTGCTGGCTGAATCAGGCCGCTTGGTCCCGTGCTGGCCGGCTCAGTGCTCACTGCGTGCTCCTAAAGCTGTGTCTGGGTCTGGATCACTGCCTGCACTCAGGCAAGCGGACCGGGATCGGCGAGTTCGTGAGCGTTGCGGACCACGTGGTCGACGATGCCGTAGTCCTTCGCCTCCTCCGCGGTGAACCAGCGGTCCCGGTCGGAGTCGGCCTCGATCTGGTCGACCGGCTTGCCGGTGTGCATCGCGATCCGCTCGGCCATGAGCCGCTTGAGGTACAGGCTCTGCTCGGCCTGGATCCTGATGTCGGTCGCGGTACCGCCGATGCCGCCGTGCGGCTGGTGCATCAGGATCGCCGCGTGCGGCATCGCGTACCGCTTGCCCTGGGCGCCGGCCGTGAGCAGGAACTGACCCATGGAGGCCGCCATGCCCATCGCATAGGTCGCCACGTCATTCGGCACGTACTGCATGACGTCATAAATCGCCATTCCGGCGTATACCGAGCCGCCAGGCGAATTGATATAGAGGGTAATGTCCCGTTTACTGTCCTCGGCGGCGAGCAGGATCAGCTCCGCGCAGATGCGGTTCGCCAGATCATCGTCGACCTGCTGGCCGAGGAAGATGATCCGGTGCCGCAGCAGCCGCTGGAACAGCATGTCGCCCATCGGCAGTACCTGAGCCTCGGCTGCCTGGGCCAGCAGCGTGCCAGCCTGCCGCTGGGTCGCCGCCAGGGGCAGGCTGCGATCGGCCGCAGGGCGGTCGGCCCGGCCGGGCCGGCCGCTCGAAGGCGTGGTCACGTGTGCCCTCCTCATGTGGTCGCGCGCAAGGCACCTGTCTTGCACATGTGACCATAACCCGAGCCGCGCGCCGCCACGTCCGCCGATCCCCGCATTTCGCTACCGGCGCAGGCGGACGCGCCATTTCCCGCAGTTAATCGCCCGCAGGCCCAGGTCAGCCCGTGGCACGGGCGACCAGCCGTTCCCGGCTAGGGGGCCGGGGCGTGCGGTCAGCCCTCGTCGCCGGGCTCGTCGTCCGCGTCCTCGGGCGCCTCGGTGTCGACCTCCGGCTCGTCGGCCTTCACGTACACGGGCCGGCCGGCCTCGTCCATGATCCGGGCCCGCTCGGCCATCAGCCGGAGCGCGTTGGAGCGCAGCACGTCGCCCGCCACGAGGCCCAGCTGACCGTTGTCACTGAGCTGCTTGGCGAGCTGGTCCGGCGCCATGCCCATCCGGTAGGCCTGCTCGGTCACGTAGGCGCTCAGCTCGTCGGCGGTGACCTTGAGCTCCTCGTCCGCGGCGAGCTTGTCGAGGATGAACTGTGCCTTGACCGACTTGCGGGCATCGGTGTCGAAGCCGGTGTCCAGCTGGTCCCTCGTCTGGCCGCTCTGCTCCAGGTACGCCTTCATCGTGAGGCTGGCGCGGTCCAGCTGCGTCTGCAGGTTCTCCCTGCGCTGGTCGACCTCCGCCTGCACGACGCGTTCCGGCAGCGGCATCTCGACCTGCTCGATCAGCGCCTCGAGGACCCGCTCCCTGGCCTGGCCCGCCTGGCCCGCCCGCCGCATGGCCTCCATCTGCTTGCGGGTCGACGCCCGCAGCTCGCCGATGGTGTCGAACTCGCTCGCCGCCTGCGCGAAGTCGTCGTCGAGGACCGGGAGCTCCTTGACCTTGACCGTGTTGACCGTGACCAGGACCTCCGCGGCCACGCCGGCGTGCTTGCCGCCGGCCAGCTCGGCCGTGAACGTCTTCGTCTCCCCGGCGGACATCCCGGCCAGCGCGTCGTCCAGTCCGTCGAGCATCGTGTCCGTGCCTACCTCGTAGGAGACGCCGCTGGCCTGCGCGTCCTCGACCGGCTTGCCGTCGGCGGAAGCGGCCAGGTCGATGGAGACGAAGTCGCCGGTCTCGGCGGGGCGCTCCACGGTCTTCAGCGAGGCGAACCGCTCCCGCAGCGCGTTGAGGTACTCCTCCACCTGGTCGGGCGAGACCTCGGCGTTGTCGACGGTCACCGAGACCGACTCCAGGGCCGGCAGCTCGAACCTCGGGCGGACGTCGACCTCCGCGGTGAAGGCGAGTTCCTTGCCGTCGTCGAGCCTGGTGACCTCGACCTCCGGCTGGCCGAGCGGCACTACCTCGTTGTCGGCCACCGCCTTGCTGTAGAACTCGGGCACCGCGTCGTTGATGGCCTGCTCGAGCACCGCGCCGCGGCCGAATCGCTGGTCGATGACCCGCGGCGGCACCTTGCCTGGCCGGAAGCCCGGTACCCGGACCTGCCGGGCCACCTCGCGGTAGGCCTGGTCGAGGTTCTTCTTGAGCTCCTCGAACGGAACTTCGATGGTCAGCTTGACCCGGGTCGGGCTCAGCTCTTCGACGTCGGTCTTCACCTGGGGGTCGCTCTCCTGGAATGGTCACTGGCATGAGCCGGCGCGGTCCCGGCAGGGCTGCCTGCCCGCGCAGGTGACCTCTCGCTCAATGCTGTTGCGCGCCAAGTCTAGGGCAGCCGGGCGGACCGGGGAGCGTTCACCCGCCACGGGTGATGATCACGGGAACTCGCGGGCCGCACGATGGATCCTGCAGGGGCATCCACGGGGCCTGCGGAGTCGTATGGCCACGCGCCAGCCTGGCGCGTTCCCGGTAGCGGGTGCCGGGCACTTGTGATGGGGGGCCACTGATGACCGATCCGCGGATCAACCCGGCAGGCACGCCGGGGACGCAGGGCGGGGGCAGCCCGCCGGAGAGCAGCGGTGGCGGCCGCCGCCGGCACGGCCTGTTCCACCGCGGCTCCGACTCGAGCCAGGCCGGCTCCGGTACGGCCGGCGGCACAGCCACCGCCACCCGGACCACGGCCGGCACCAGCGTGCCGGCGCAGGCAGGCGCGGGTCAGCCGGCGACCGGGCAGCCCCCGGCCGAGTACGGCCGGACCGAGCACGCCGAGTACGCGTACGGCGAGTCCATGTACGGGGGGACCACGCAGGGCCAGAACATGCTGGCGAAGGCCGCCAAGATGTCCTGGACGGTGCTGCTGCTCGGCGCGCTGGGCATGATCGCGCTCGGCATCCTGCTGCTGGTCTGGCCGAGCGCCTCGCTCACGGTGGTCGCCATCCTGATCGGCGCCGCGCTGATCGTGTCGGGCGCCGTGCGCCTGTACGAGGGCTTCACCGCGCACGGCGGCGAGAGCGGCGGGATGCGCGCGGCCTACATAGTGATCGGGCTGCTGGCGGTGCTAGCCGGCGTCTACTGCCTGCGCCATCACGCGCTCAGCCTGTTCATCGTCGCGTTCGTGGCGGGCGTGTACTTCATCATGTACGGCGTAGCCGAGATCGGCGCCGCCGCATCCCTGCCGGGCCCGGGCCGCGGGCTGCGCCTTACGCTCGGGATCTTCAGCATCGCCGCCGGGCTGATCATGGTCATCTGGCCGCAGATCTCGCTGGTGCTGCTGCTCACCATCATGGCCGCGTGGCTGCTGTTCTACGGCGTGGTGCTCGCCGCGCTCGCGTTCAGCCTGCGCAAGTCGGCCAAGAGCCTGACCAGTCCGGGGACGCGGGCGACGGCTGCGGCCGCGCGCGCAGCCTGAGACGGCCCAGCCTGAGACGGCCCAGCCTGAGACGGCACAGCCTGAGACGGCACAGCCTGAGACGGCACAGCCTGTCCGAGGGCCAGGTCCGGCCAGCCTGACCGGGGGCGACCCCTGGGGGGAGGGCAGCCCCGCAGCGGATGGCCAGCGGGTGGCCCGCACCGCAGGTCCGGTGCGGGCCGCGGGCGCGCTCCGGGCGCCCGCGGCCGGCGGCAGGCACCTGTACGGCAGGCGGCGCGGAAGGGCTGGCCTGCCTACAGCAGGTCCAGCCGGCGGCCCTGCGCTATGGCCTGACGGCGGCTGGTGACGCCGAGCTTGCGGTACACGGAGCTCAGGTGCGTCTTGATCGTGTTGATCGACAGGAACAGCGACTCCGCTATCTCCTGGTTCGTCATGTGCGACGGCAGGAACCGGAGCACGGCGAGCTCGCTCTCGGTCAGCGCCGCGCCGGAGGGCTGGCTGCTGCCGTGCGGCAGCCGGCCCTCGAACCGGTCCAGGATCCGGCCCGCGAACCCCGCCGACGGGCTGGCCGGGGTGATCATGATGGTCAGCGCGGACCTGATCGGCGAGCCGGCGGCGATGAACTGGCCCGACTGGTCATCGGGCTCGGCCAGGGCGAGCGCCTCCTCGAGGCGCTCTGCCGCCTCCGCTGCCTGGTTCAGCCGCCGGTGGGCGATGACGGCGGACAGCAGGGCAGCGAGCCGGCCGGCCAGCGTCGGCGCACCGGTCATGGCCGGCTCCAGCAGCTTGAGCGCGCCCTTGTCGTCGTCGTGGGCCATCAGCAGCCGGGCGTGACAGGTCGCGGCCTGCGGCCAGCCGGCCGCGCCGGCCGCCTCCGCCGCAGCCAGTGCCGCCCTGGCCCGGTCCGGCTCGCCCGCGGCGAGGCTTATCTCCGCGTCGAGCAGGCTCACCGCCGCGCCGGCCGGACCTTCCCCCGCGGTCATCTCGGCCAGCAGCCGGGCCAGGCCGCGGGCGCCGGCCAGGTTGCCCTCGTCGATGGCGATGCGGGTCCTCGCCAGCCCGGTGAGCACGCCGATGGCCGGCTCGCCCGCCGGCTGCGGACAGCCCGCCGCCTGGGCGGCGTGGTCAGCCTGATCGGCCTGGTCGAGCAGGATGGCCGCCGCCTCCGGCTCGTCCCTGGCAATGTGCGCGATCGCCTGGCTGACCGCGAGGATCGGCGCGAGCTCCGGCCCCGCCGCCGGGCCCTCGGTCACCTCGGCCGCCACCCTGGTCGCGGTCGCCAGGTCCCCGTTGCAGGCGTGCGCCACCGCCTCCCAGCATCTGGCCCGCTCCCGGACCAGCCCGAGCCCGCCGGCCGCGAGCTGCGACGTCGCGTGCTGCAGCGCCGTGGCGGCCAGCTGAGGCTCCAGCCGCCGCAGCCGGGCGCAGCCGAGGGCCAGCCAGAGCAGGCCGGTGGCGCGGTGCTCGGGAACGCTCCCGGATTCCTCGTGTGCCCGGCCGGCGAGCGCCCACGGCTGCTCCAGGTCGCAGGCCAGGCTGGCGGCACCGGCGCGCATCACCTGCAGCGCGGCCAGCCACAGCTCCGCCGCCGCGCGGTCGGTCCCGGCGAGGCTGGCCAGTCCGCTCTGCGCGCAGTCGAGGTAGGGCAGCGCGCCGTCCGGGTCTGCCTGCCACATGCGCGCCGCGGCCAGCGCGAGGGCCAGCGCGGCGTCAGCACTGCGGTAGTCGGGCGGGAACGAGGCGAGTACCTGCTCCAGCGCTCCCCAGTCGGCTGCGCGCGGCACGACCGGGCCGGCCGCGCGCAGCACCTGCGCGCCGAAGTCCCAGTCGCCGGCCTGCGCCGCGGCGCGCAGGGCCGCGGTCACCTCCTCGCGGCGCGCGTGCCAGCGCGCGATCCGGCCGAGCAGCTGCGGAACCTCCGCCGCGAACTCCCGTCGCAGCACCGTCTCCAGCGCGCGCCGCAGCATGGGGTGATAGCGGTAGTGCCCGGACTCCGGCCCGATCGCGTGGATCAGCCCGTTCTCCCTGCCTATCTGGTCGATCCTGGCCGCGGCGGCAGGGTCGCCGGTCAGCTCCGTGGCGAGGCCCGCCGGGACGGTCTCGGTGAGGCAGGTCCGCAGCAGCAGCTCACGGGCGGACGGCGGCAGCGGCGCGAGCATCTCGTCGGACAGGTAGTCGGCGACGAGCTGATCGCTGTCTGCGGACGCCTCGCCGGCGTCCGACATGGTCATAGACAGCAGCCGCAGGCCCGCCATCCAGCCCTCGGTCTGCGCCAGGATCGCGGCCCTGGCTGTCCCGTCCGGAGCCACGCCCATGCTGGTCAGGTAGCTGTCGGCCTCCTCGTCGGTGCAGGCAAGGTCGGCCGGGCCGATGTCTCCTACCTGGCCGGAGACCCGCAGCTTGGCCAGCGCGAGGCCGGCGGCATTCCGGCCGGCGAGCACCAGCCGGAAGCTGTCCGGAGCGTGCTGCAGAAGCTCCTCCAGGCCGCCGATGACAGGCGAGCCCGCAAGCTCATGCACGTCGTCGAGCACCAGGTACGCGGGCGCCTCGGCACGCGCCAGCTGGCCGAGCAGGTCACGTGCCAGCTGCTCCCCCGCAGCCACGCCCAGCCGCTCCGCGTCCGCAGTGCTCAGCACGCCGGCCGCGGTCAGGGCGGCGACGAAATACTGCCAGAATCGGGCGGGCTCGCGGTCGCCCGGCTCGAGGGTGAGCCAGCCAGCCAGCCGCCCGGTGGCGGCGCGGCGGGCGGCAGCCCAGCTCGCGCACGCGACTGTCTTGCCCGCGCCCGCGGGCCCGGTCACGAGCGTGACCCGGTGCGCCGCCGCCTGCTCCATCAGCCCCGCGAGCCGCGGTCGCGCCACGACGGCCAGGCCCAGGGCGGGAACTTCCAGCTTGTCGGCGAGCAGGCCCGGACGCCCCAGCTCTGCGGACCTCGCAAGCCCGCCTACGGACGTCGTCATCGCTGAGTAGCTCGCCCCCGTTTTCCCCGCCGGCCGACGCCGGCCGCCCGGCATCCGGCATTCACTCCCGTATCGCCGCCGTGCTCGCGAGCCCCGCGGGACCACGATCACCCGTCCGCGGGATGCCTCACCCGCGGCCGGTCCCGGTTGTCACCCGCTGCGGCGAAATTGCAGCTCAAAGCCCTCTAACAGCCATACCCAGGGGTGAGCGCAGCCAACCGGGCCAGGTGTTATGGCATGACTGCTCCGGATCCGGCCGGGCTGCGCGGGTGCGGCCGCCTGGCTGCTAACCCTCGCATTCAGGACGTAGACCGTGGCGGCGGCCGCCGCCTGTATCACCCTGACCGGGTGATGCCCGGGTCCGAAGGCTGTACGTAGCGTCGAAGAGAACAACCCGGACAACCGGCCGCACGCGTGGGCGGCTGCTGGTCTGGCACTGGCCAGGCGCGGCGCCTGCCCGACAGGTCAGGTCAGAGGGGAGTGCGATTGATGAGCAGAGCACAGGAACGATCCACTGGTGTCCCGACCGGAGCTCAGCCGCCGCAGCAGCCCGCGGGCAACGTGTCCGGTACTTCCGGGAGCGCGACTGGCGCGACCAGTTCGAGCATGCACGACCAGCCGACGACGCGGACGGGTACGACGACCACGACTGCCACCCCTCGCGCCCGCGACAGCGGTACCAGCGCGGGCTACGAGTCGGGCGGGGCCGGAGCACGGACGAGCACCGGCGGGCTCGGCGGCGTCGTCGCGATGGTGGCCGGCCTGCTCGCGTTCTTCACCGGCCTCTCGGCGGTCGTCAAGCAGAGCTTCTACCCGGCACTGCCTGGCTACGCCTACCGGTGGAACGTACACGGCTGGGGCTGGGTGCTGCTCGTACTCGGCGCCCTGCTCTTCGCCGCGGGCGCGACCTATCTGCTGGGCATGAGCTTCGGCAGGATCGCCGCGGTCGCCCTCGCGGTCATCACGGCGGTCGTCGGCTTCCTGTTCCTGGCCTACACGCCCGTATGGGGCGCGATCGTGGTCGCGCTCAGCGTGATCGCGATCTGGGGCCTGCTGCGTGATGACAGCGGAGGGGCAGCCGCGGGCAGAGGCGGATACGGCGAGAGTTCCACCACGACCTCTCGCTCAACCCGCATGTAACCCGCCGCAACCTCCGCGCCGGGCACCCGGCCCGGTGCTGTCTGCCCCGTCAGCCCCTTGCTGGCATCCCGCGAGTCCCGCCCCGGAGCTCCGGGGCGGGACTCGCATCCGTCCGGGATCGTCCCGGAGTCCGCCTCCGCCCCCCGGCGGCGCGGACTGTGCTGCACATGCCGGTGCCGGGTCACGATGGCACTGCCGCGCCCGCCTCGTCGGCCGCGATCACCCGCAGCACCGCGTCGATGAGCGCGAGGTGCGTGAAGGCCTGCGGAAAGTTGCCCAGGTGCATGCCGCTCGCGGCGTCGATTTCCTCGGCGTAGAGATGAAGCGGGCTGGCCAGGGACAGCAGCTTGGCGCACAGCGCCCTGGCCCGACCGGTCTCCCCGATCAGCGCCAGCGCCGACACCAGCCAGAACGAGCAGATCGTGAACGTGCCTTCCGCGCCGCTGAGGCCGTCATCGGTCTCGTCCGGGCGGTACCGCAGCACCAGCCCGTCGCTGGTCAGCTCGTCGGCGATCGCCAGCACCGTAGCCCGCACCCGCTCGTCGTCCGGGGGCAGGAATCCCATCAGCGGGATGAGCAGCGCCGACGCGTCCAGCCCCGAGCCGCCGTAGACCTGGACGAAGACGCCGCGGTCGTCGAGTCCGTGCGCGCAGATGTCGGCCTTCATCTCGCCGGCGGCCTGCTGCCAGCGCTCGGCGAACACCGTGTCGTCCCTGGCCCGGGCGAGTCTGGCGCCCCGGTCGGCCGCCACCCAGCACATGACCTTGGACGCGGTGAAGTGCCGCGGCTCGCCGCGGACCTCCCAGATCCCCCGGTCGGGCTGCCGCCAGACCTCGATCGCCTTCTCGACGAGCGACCGCAGGCCCTCCCAGGCCAGCGGCCCGATCTCGGTTGCCGCGTTCTCGAAGTAGAGCGCGGCTGCCTCCATGGCCATGCCCCACACATCGTGCTGGTGCTGGTTGTATGCACCGTTGCCGATCCGCACCGGGCGCGCGCCGTTGTAGCCGCGCAGGTTGTCGAGAACCTGCTCGTCCAGCTCCCGTTCACCGTCGATGCCGTACATGATCTGCAGCGTGCCGGCACTCCACGCGTCCATCAGGAACGCGAAGTATCCGAACGCCTCCCAGTCGTAGCCGAGCTGGTAGAGGGCGGACAGCATGAAGGCCGAGTCGCGGACCCAGGTGAAGCGGTAATCCCAGTTCCGCTCCCCGCCGGGGGTCTCCGGCAGCGAGGTCGTCGACGCCGCCATGATCGCGCCGGAGGGGGCGTAGGTCAGCCCCTTGAGCGTGAGCGCGCTCCGCTCGACGTAGGGACGCCACGGATGGTCGGGCATCCGCGCGCTGGAGTGCCGCACCCAGTCGCGCCAGACCCGCACGGTGGTGTCGATCTGCGCCTGCGCCTCGGCGACGGTGGACACGCCGACGGGCTGCCACGACAGCGCCGCGAACGCCGACTCTCCCTCGGTCAGCGAGGTGCGCCCGCTGGATCTTGCCCCGGCGAAACCGAGCCGCATGCTGGAGCGGAGGGTCAGCTCGGGATGGCCCTGCAGCGCGCAGGCCACCTCGCCGTAGTCGTCACCCCGGTACTCCCAGGCGCCGGGCGCCCGGCCGTAGTCGAACAGCGGCATGCAGTCCAGCATCAGGTCCACCTGCCCGCTGATGCAGGTGGCCGTGCGCACGAGCATCCCGCACGCGGAGAAGTCGCCAGGCGGCCGGCGCTGGCCCTCGACCCGCTTGGTCCCGGCCCACTTCGCCATCACCAGCGCGTCGGTGACCACAAGCCAGCCCGTGGGCGTGGCCCAGGTGGTCTCGAGCGCCATCGAGCCCGGCAGATAGCGCCGGCTCGCGGGCACGCGCATGTGCACCGGGCCGAACCGGAAGAACCCGGCCGAGCGGTCGAGCAGCGCCGCGAAGACACTCGGCGAGTCCGCTCGTGGCAGGCACATCCACTCGACCGAGCCGTTCGGCGCGACCAGCGCCGTGGTGGCGCAGTCGGACAGGAACGCGTAGTCGGCGATCTGCGGGAACGACGAGTGCGCGGACGCCTGGGTGGGCTCGGCTGGAGCGGTGACTGTCACCCCCGCACGATTCCCCGCGGGCCACGCGATGACATCACCCGCGGCGGATGAGACGAGGGCCTGGCCAGCCGACACTCGCCCCCCCGCCAGCGGGACTAGGTGAGGCCGACAGTGCCGTCGATCGTGAGGACGATGCCGCCGAGGACCATCGCGCCGAGCAGGATCCGGTGCCCGTGTGCACGCAGCCAGGCATTGAACGACCGCAGCAGCGCGCCGGTCCGGTCCGGCGTCAGCAGGTAGAGCAGGAGCGGCAGCCAGACGCACAGCAGGGTGATCGCGATGACCAGCGCCAGGCCGGCGATTGCCTCCGTGAGATCGTCCTTCGAGGTCGCGACCGTCTGCACCGCGGCGACGAACGTGAGCGACGGCGAGTAGACGATGACGCCGACGATGAACGCTTCCTTCGGGCCCGGCCGCGCGATCATCCGGGCGACCAGCCCCTGGTCCTTCCTGGCTGCCCCGGCCGGGTCCGGCTTCTTGCTCTTGTTCTTCCTGCGGCGCGCGACGAACCCGCTGGCCAGCAGGAGCAGCAGCCCGAGGCCGAGACGCAGGCCGTACCTGGCGTGCCGCTGGTGCGGCTTGTACAGGTGCCCGGCTCGCAGCACGAGGTAGACGAGGGTCGCCATCAAGGCAGTCATCGCGATGGCTCCGGCCAGGTACAGCAGCGCGGTGCGGCGCGGATTGGCGGCGCCGAGGAACACGGCCGCGACCAGCAGCGCCGTCGGCGAGATCGCCGCCAGCAGCGCGAGGCCGGCCGCCTCGGTCAGCATCGCGGCCGGTCTGGCGCCAGCGAGCGGCGCTCGGTCGCGATCATGCAGCCACTTTCCCCCTGCGCCCGCGAGCGCGGCCTCACCCGCCGCGGGTGATCCGGGCCCTCCTGCCATCGCCGGCCCGCCCGCCGGGGCCGCCGGGGCCGCCGGGGCCGCCGGGGCCGCCGGGGCCGCCGGGGCCAGAGGCGTACCGCCCATGGTCAGGGGTATCACCGCTTAGGGGAGGTTGCCATGGCTACCAAGATCGAGACGACCCAGCAGCTGCTCTGTGACCTGTGCGGGCGCGAGATGAGCCCGGACGACTCGGTCACCCTGTACCGGACCGACAACCGGGTATCAGCGGTAAAGGTGGCAGCGTCAAAGCTGCTCCGGCCCCAGGAGGGCGGCCAGGCAAATGTCGACATCTGCCCGGCATGCCATCAGCGCCCGATCCAGGACGTGATCAGCCTTATGTATCCCGGCCAGAGCTAGCCGCACGCTACTGGCGACTAGCTACTGGCTGCCCAGGATCTTCGCCTTGGCCGCGGCGAACTCCGCATCGCTCAGCGCGCCCTGATCGTGCATCGTGGCCAGCTGGCTGAGCTGGTCCATCATCGAGCCGCCGCCGGGCTGGTCCTGAGCCGGCGGCTGCGCCGCTGGCTGCGACCCCGCCTGGCCGGACTCGGGGCCGCTGCTGTCCTGGTTCTGCCCGGCCTCGGCGTACTGCTGCTGCTCCGCGCGCCGGCCCATCGCGCGCCCGGCGGCGAAGGTGCCGCCTATCGCCGCGGCGCGCAGCAGCGGCCGCCGTCGCACTACTACCGGCCGCATGACCATCGGGTGCCTCCTCAGAGGCCGGGCTCGGCCGGCAGCTCCAGGCCGAGCGCGACCATGATCTCCGGTGCCGCGGCGACCACCCGCGGCATGCCGGTCTGCGGCGCGACCGCGGTCAGCACGCCCAGGATCTCCTGCGGCGACGCGCCCGCGTCGAGCGCCGCCTTCACCTGCCACATGTAGGAGGCGGGGGCGGCGTCGAGCGCTACGAGCGCACCGATCTTGACCAGCGAGAATGTCTTCGCGTCGAGGCTCGTGCTGGCTCGCAGCTGCTCGCGCATGCCGGCTGCCTCATCGAGGATCCCCGTGTCGCCTATCGCGAGCGACGCGAGCGCCTGACTAGTCGCCTGGTCGACCGCTATGCCTGATTCGGGCATACCCATGTGCGCCACCTTTCGTTTGCTCCAGGCCAGCATCGGGCGGCGCGAGGCCGGCCGTCATCACCCGGCGCGAGTGAACCGGGCCCGGCGGCGGGCGTTTGCCCCCGGGGCCGAACCGGGAATGTCTTGCAGGAGCAGACACGGGGGTAGCCATTGCACGGCAGCGGTGGCGCAGCCGCCGCCCTCCCGGGCTCGGTCAGGCTGCGCTGGCTCGTGATCATCGTTACGGTCATGGCCCTCCTGACGGCTGGCTGGCCGTTGCTCAGCCGGATAGTTGCCGACCATCACCGGCTCGCGGCGCGCAGCAAGCTCGTCCTCGGGCCGAGCCACAAGAACTCGGCGATCGTGACCGTCGGGCCGGGATGGCAGCTGCGGCCCGGCGAGACCAACCCGCGCCTGATCTACCGGCTGCAGCGCGGCCAGGCGAGGATGACGATCGCGTACGCGACGCTGCTCAACAACAGGCAGGTCGACGACCTGTGGGCCGGCATGCAGGAGGTCGTGCAGGTCAGGCAGCCGGGAGCGGCGCTGTCCCGGCCCGTGCGCATTCGCAGCGTGCACGGCTCGACCGGCGACTTCGGCTTGGTCAGAGGGCCGAACCTGGAGGGCACGGCGGCTGTCTTCGCCGGGCCGTCCCGGCGGTTCGCGATCGAGATGATGATCGTGGCTCCGAAGAGATCCGCGCGGGCGAATCTGATCGCCGCGCAGCGGATCATGCGGTCCGTGCTCTTCCCGGCGGCGGCCCGATGACCGCGCGGACAGCGCGGCCGGCCCTGTCTCCGGAGCAGAGCCTGCGGGTGGTGCGCGCGGCCGCGGCGCTGCTGTGCCTCTTCGGCGCCGCGATCCTGATCTGGGCGTACTCCAAGTTCCTGCCCGTCTTCCCCGGGCCCACGGCGCTGGCGATCGCGCTCGAGGTGCCGCTGCTGGCTGCGGGATTCCTGCTGCTGCGGCTGCTCCGGCCGGTGCGCAATCCGGTGCTGGTGTGGTCAGCCGCGGCGACGGTGTGGGGCGGGTCCGCCGCCATCGGCTGCGCGATCCTCGCCAACGCGGGCCTGATCAGCCTGTGGGCAAAGACGGCCGGCGTCGGATTCGCGTCGAACTGGTCCAACTCGCTGTCGGCACCGCTCAACGAGGAAGTCCTCAAGGTCTGCGGCGTCGTGATGATCGTGCTGGCGGCGCCGGGCCTGATCAGGGGGCCGCTGGACGGCATGGTGTTCGGCGCCCTCACGGGCCTCGGCTTCCAGGCGGTGGAGAACGTGACGTACGGCATGGACAACATCGTGCAGTCCGGCGCAACCGACCCGGTGCACGCGGTCACCAGCTCATACCTGGCGCGGCTGTCGAGCGCGCTCGGCTCGCACTGGACGATGACCGCGGTAGCCGGTGCCGGGGTCGGCTACCTGGTGCTGTACGGCGGCGGCAGGCGCGGGGCCGGGCGCGCGCTCGCCTGCCTGGCCATCGCGATGGGGATGCACCTGCTGTTCGACGCGCCGGACCCGGTCATCGGTATCAAAGTCACCGTGAACCTGGTGGTCGTGGCCGTGCTGTTCATCTGGCTCAACGATTCCTACCGGTCCAGGGCGCGCGACGTGATCAGCCGGTACGCGAAGTCGGGCTACCTGACCGAGGACGAGGCGGCGGACATCCTCAGCAGGCGGCGCAGGCAGCGCGAGCTGCGGCACGCCGCCGGCGGCACGGAGCGGGACGCGGTCCGCGCACGGCAGCGGCAGGTGCTCGATGACGTCGAGTCGCAGGCCGCCTAGCGGGAGCTGCCTTCGGCCGGAGGACCGCCGCCCGCCGGCCCGGCGTTCCCTGCCCGGCCCTGCTGGCGGCGGCTGGCCTGCAGTTGCAGCCGCAGGATGCCGGTCACGAACGTGATGGCGGTACCGAGGAAGACCAGGTTGAACAGCATCTGGAAGGTAACGGCGGCGCGAGCGAGCTGCCCGGCCGCGTGCACGTCGCCAAAGCCAACGGTGGCCAGGGTGCTCACCGAGAAGTAGACGGCGTCGGTCTTAGTGTGCAGGTCGGCGAATTCCCCCGGTATCGCGGCAAGTGCCACGTCAGCCCAGGAGAAGAACAGCACCGCGCAGGCCAGCAGCACGATCAGCCCGCGGGCGCGAACCTCGGGCCCGGCGCGCAGCAGGGTGCGGATCCGCAGCACTATCAGCAGCGCCAGCACCACGAGGCCGATGCCGAACAGGACCGCCCACGACGACTGGCGCATCCTGCCTGGCACCGGGATGACGAAGTAGACGACAGCGGCCGCGAGCACGGACAGCAGCGTGATAGCGCTCGCCCTGAGCTGCCCGCGGCCACCAGGTCCTGCCCCCCGATCTTGCATCTGCCGATTCTGGCACGCGCGGCCGGCCGTCGCTCAGGCGAGGCGGAGCATGACGATGATGTGACCGGCGAGCTGCTCGGGCGGGCGGTCGGACGGGACGGGATAGGTGTGCCTCTCGTCCGGCTGCGGCTCCTCGAGCTCGGCGAACTGGCTGTTGACCATCTGCTCCCCGAAGAAGTGGCCGTGCCGCCTGTGCAGCCGGCGGAACGCCTCTTCCCTGGTCACTTCCAGGAACGCGATCCGCGCTTCGTCCCGGCCGGCCAGCAGCGCGTCCCGGTACCGGCGGGCCAGCCCGGAGCACGCGACGACGGCGGACTTCCCGGCCGCGGCCTGCTCGTCCATCCAGATCCCGATCGCGGCGAGCCAGGGAAACCGGTCCGCGTCCGACAGCGGCCTGCCCGAGCGCATCTTGGCCATGTTGGCCTGGGAGTGGAAGTCGTCGCCGTCGGCGAACTCCCAGCTCAGCTTGCCGGCGATGAGCTTCCCGACCGTCGTCTTGCCGCTGCCGGCCACGCCCGCGACTATGAGCATCATCGGTCGCGAGCCTACTCGGCCACGGAGCGGGCGGGCTGCCCTGCGGGCCGACACACACGGATGCAAGGCTGAACTCAGACGCAGTCGGCCAATCCTGGAGCAAAAGTGACCGATCAGGTGGATGCGCTCGTTATCTTCGGCGCGACCGGCGACCTCGCGAAACTCGAGACATTCCCGGCGCTCGTGGGCCTGGTCGAACGCGGTGTGCTGACCGTCCCGGTGATCGGTGTCGCGAAGAGCGGCTGGGGGCTGGACCAGTTCCGGCGGTACGCGGCGGACTCGCTGCGGCTCAACGAGATGGACCCCGACGCCGATGCTGCCCGCCGGATGCTAGGACTGCTCCGGTACGTGGACGGCGACCTGGGCGATCCTGCGACCTACGAGGCGATGGCGCGTGCCTTAGGGGACGCGCGGCGAGTGCTGTACTACCTCGAGGTGCCGCCGTCGCTGTTCGGCCGGATCGCGGACGGCATCGCGGCAGCGGGCCGTGCGATGCACGCGCGCGTGATGGTGGAGAAGCCGTTCGGCACCGACCTGGCCAGCGCGCAGCGGCTCAACGACACGATGCATCAGCACTTCCCCGAGGACGCGGTCTACCGTGTCGATCACTGGCTGGGTCTGGAGCCGGTGGAGAACCTGCTGTTCGTCCGGTTCGCCAATTCGGTCATAGAGCCGCTGCTGAGCCGGGATCACGTCGCGAGCATCCAGATCACGATGGCGGAGGCGTTCGACGTCGCCGATCGCGGCAGCTTCTACGACCGCACCGGCGCGATCCGCGACGTCGTGCAGAATCACATGCTGCAAGTACTCGCCACGGCGCTGGCCGACCCGCCGGACGGCGCGGGCCTGCGCGCCTGGCGCGACGCGAAGGCGCACCTGGTCGAGGCGCTGTCGCCGCTGTCGCCGCACACGACGGTGCGGGGCCAGTACGACGGGTACCTGGAGGTCAGGGACGTCGCGCCGGGCAGCACGACCGAGACGTACGCGGCGGTGCGGCTCGTGTCCCGGTCCTGGCGGTGGGCGGGCGTGCCCATCCTGATCCGGGCCGGCAAGTGCCTGCCGGTGACCGCGACCGAGGTGGTGTTCAGGTTCCGCAGGCCGCCGCACGACGTGTTCGAGCTAGGCCCGCAGGACGGCGCCAACCAGCTGCGGGTGCGTGTCTACCCCGACGATCAGGTCTCGCTGACGCTGACCGGCAAGCGGCCGGGACCGGACATGGCACCGCAGCCGCGCGAGCTCGGCTACGCCGGCGAGACCTCGGCCCGGATGATGCGACCCTACGACCGGCTCATCGGCGCCGCGCTGCGCGGCGACAGGTACATGTTCGCGCGCCAGGAGACCGTCGAGGCCGCGTGGCGCATCGTGCAGCCGGTGCTCGGGGACGCGGTGCCGGTGCGGCCATATCAGCGCGGTAGCTGGGGGCCGGCCGAGGCGGGCGCGCTCGTCCCGCACGGCGAGTCCTGGCACAACCCCGTCGGCTGAGAAAGTGCCCCGGTTAGCCGCCGGCCGGCGCCGGCCGCGGCGGTTCCGGTGCCTGCGGCGGCCGGGGCTCGGGCGGTGCCGGCGGCGCCGTGTCGGCGATCCGCGGGTCGAGGCGCTCGGACACTACGTAGGCCACGACGACGGCGACGATGGCGAGCGGCGTGACGGTCGCCGCGTCCCTGGACAGCAGCAGCGCCGCGAGCAGCGCAGCGGTCAGCGGCAGCCGGAGCATCGCCGCGGTCAGCGCGCCGATGCCCATCGCCATGGCGGCGACCGCGGGCAGCTGCGGCACGTGCGCGACCAGCAGCCCGAGCGCGGCCCCGAGGTAGATGCTCGGGAACACCGGGCCGCCGCGGAACGCGGCGAGGGACACGCTGTAGGCAAGCCCCTTGCACGCGAGCAGCAGCAGCAGGGCGGCCACGCCGAAGCTGGCCCGGTGCGCGAACAGCGGGCTGAGCTCGTTCTGCCCGGAGAACAGCACGTACCGGGTGCTCTTCCCGGTCACCTGGCTGAACAGGACGGCAAGGCCGGCTATCACGACGCCGACGGCCGGAGTGGCGATCAGGATCCAGCGCTTTACCAGCGGCCGGACCAGCAGCGCCAGCCGGCGGATCGCCGCGATGATCACCGCCGCGGCAAGGCCGATCACGATCGCCCAGCCCAGGCCGATGATCGTCGGCCGCCCGATGGCCGGCAGGCCGGGCACGCCCAGGGAGAAGGTCCCGAGTCCGGTCCAGTGCCCGAGACCGGTGAACACCAGCGCGCCGATGCCGGCGCCGAGCAGACCTGGCAGCAGCACGAGCTCGAGCATCGAGCTGCTCAGGCCCGCGGCCTCCATCAGCAGGAACGCGCCCACCAGCGGCGAGCCGAGCAGCGTGCTGATTGCCGCGAAACTGCCGGTCGAGGCCAGTATCGTCACTGCCTGGTTCTGATCGCCCTTCAGGACGCGGCTGACCGCCCAGGCGGAGAGCCCGCCGCCGAGCGCGATCAGCGGCGCCTCCGGGCCGAGCACGGCCCCGCAGCCGAGTGTCACGAGCGCGGCCAGCGCGATGCCGGGCAGTTCCCCGCCGTTCGCGACGCCGCCGACCTTGAGGCCGTCAGCCGGCTCGTGGCCGCCGGTGCCCGGCAGGTACCTGATCGCTGCGGCGACCAGCAGCCCGCCGAGGATCAGCGGCGGGAACGGCCACCAGACCGGGACGCCGTGAAACCCGGCCTGGCCCGGCAGGTCGACGTAGATCCAGGTCTGCAGCTTGTTCGCCGCGACGAGGAAGAAGTACGCAGCGGCCGAGATCGGCACCCCGATCAGCGCCGCCAGCATGAGCAGTACCGCGTAGCCGCGGCTGCGGAAGGCTGCGGATGCCTGCTGCGGCGTGGACAGCTGTCACCTCTTCTGCTGCGTTGCACAGGTGGGGCCGGCCCGACGATCTGGGCGGCAACGCGGGACTAGTACCCGCTCCGCAGCGTGCTCAGCCGCCGTCTGGCGCGGCTCCGCGGCGCGCGCGCCAACCGCCCGCCACGCCCGGGTAAACGCATTACCTCAGCCGATGAACGGGGCACGAAGCATCAGTGCCCGGTGTGCCGCCGCGCCGGCAATCTCTGCAGAATCCGCAGAGGCACCGGCGACACGGCGGTTCACGGCGTGATGACCGTCATCGACGGGTTCATCGGCGCTGGCAGCGCCATGCGCTCGATGCCGCGGCCGCGCACGCTGACGCGGACCAGATCAGGGAACGTCAGCGCGGCCCAGAACCCGGCCGGGTCCGCCAGGCCGACCGCGTGCACCAGCCAGCGCGTCATCGCCATGCCATGCGTGGCGATGACCAGGTCACGGCCGTGCCGGCGACGTCTCCCCTCGCGGACCGCGGCCGCGAACCGGCTCGCCACCCCTCGCCTGGGGCTCCCAGTCCGGCGGCGGAGCACGCGGAAGTCCGGGCCGAAAACCTCGGTGCGGCGCGCCTCGCCGAAACGGCGGTCGAGGAGAACCCGACGTTCCCCATCCGGGGCAAGTGTCTGTCACGCCTTCGGCTCGTCGCTGGCGGCCAGCATGGCATCGCGTGCCGGACCAGGTAGATCACGGGTTCAGCAGGAACCGCCCGGCGGCCAGGCCGCCGCTGACCAGCTGCGCGGTCGCGTCCGGGCCGAGGCCGGACGAGTCGATGACGTGCGGCTCGTACTCGCCGAGGCGCAGGAACTGGCGGTACATCTCTTGGACCGGGCCAGGCTCGGTCAGCGCGCCCTCCGCCCGGCCGGCCGCCCGGCAGAGCGTGGTCTGCTCGTCGGGCCTGATGATCACGTAGTGCAGCGCGATCCCGGTCCCGGCGGCGGTGATCCGGAACTCGCCGATGAACCAGGGGCCGACAACGCCGTCCACGACCACGTGATAGCCGCCGCGCGCGTACCCGAGTGCGGCGGTGGCGAGCACGTTCATGACGACCTGGTTCTGGTGCTGGGAGCCTGGCAGGTAAGGCGGGACCGCGCCGGTAACGATGCTGGCCCAGAAGTCATCCGAGTGCAGGTGCACGCTGGGCGAACGGGCCGACGTCAGGATCCTGGCGATGGTGCTCTTGCCCGCGCCGGGCGGCCCGGAGAGCACGATCACCTGGCCTGCCTCCCCCGCTGCTGCCGATTGCTCCATCGTCGGCAGGCTACTGCGCGGGGACCGGCGGAAGTAAAGCCGTTATCGCTGGCGGGGCGGGCTCCCATACACTTGCGCAGTGCGCCTGCGCGCTCGGTCGCCCGCCTGTCTGACTGTCTGTCTGCGGTGGCGGGCCCGGGCTGGCTCAGGACGCCGGGATGTGGCGCAGCTTGGTTAGCGCGCCTGCTTTGGGAGCAGGAGGCCGCGGGTTCGAATCCCGCCATCCCGACGGATTGTGATGTCGCAAGACATCGAGGACACCCCGAACCCACGTCAGGCTTCGGGGTGATTGTTGTTTCCGGGTGTTCGTGGTGTGGGTCCGGGCGGCGGTCTGGCGGTGCGGCAGGGAGCGGTGCGGGCCGCGGGTGTTGTAGTCCGCGGTGAAGGTGTCGAGCAGGCCTGCAGCCCGGCGAGGGTTTCGGGCTGGCCGGGCTGGGCGGCCAGCTCGGGCGCGCCGGAAGGCCGCCATGGACCGCTCGCTGTCGTGCCCGTCCTCGGCATCCTGGATGTCCCAGGCCACCTGGTCGAGGCGTTCCGCGACTTCCCCACCCTGGCATTCATCCCAGGCTCGCCGGTCCCGATCTGGTCAAGTGCTGATGCACCGAGTGGGCCGTCCAAACCGGTGCGGGCGACGGCCTCGCGCGCCACGACGGCGACTAGGTTCCTCAGCTCGCCCTGCGGGCGCGAGCTCAGCTGAGAAACAAGGTCCGGGCCACGGTCGCCAATCGAGTACTCATGGGCGTCATAGTGCACTACAGACCATCGGCAAGAGTAACTTCGCGCTTCGCGGCTATGAGCGGAGGCGCTCCCAGGCGCCTTCTGGCTTAACGCATACGAGCCAAATCCCGTCGGATGTAGCGCAGGTGCGCCCATTCCTCCTCCAGGATCACGCGAATGCAGTCACCGACCGTAGGATGCCAGTCACCGCCGCCCCACGGGTTGTCGCGTTCTTCCGCGAGCAGCTCCGGCGTGGCCGTGGCCAGAAAGTCGGTCACCAGCTGCTGTCGCTCGGCTCGCACCGCGAGGATCTCCTCGTAGGCCGGCGCGTCGACGCGGAAGATCGACATGTCGAAGCCCATCTCGGCGGCACCGGTGAAGATCTGGCCGATCTGGTGGAACGGCTGCTGCATCCGCCAGATCCCGCCGCGCAGCCAGGCGTCGGTCGCCAGGATGAGGTGCCGCAGGGTCTGGGCCAAGGACCACTCGTCCTCGACGTGGGCGTCCACCAGATCCGGCGGCGTTCCCGCGACCGTCTCGCGCCATGCGGACTGCACCGCGACCCAGCCATCGCGCAGGCCCTCGGGTGTCTGCGCCTTCTGCAGCTCGCGGCCCGGGAACTGCCGGTTGAGCTCGGCATCCACCAGCGGCACCACGTCGACCCCGTTGACGAACAGGCTGCCGAAGAACAGGTCGTGGCTGTCGATGTCGAGTCCGTCCACATCCACGCCGCGCATCGTCACACCGCTGACATCGCAGAATCGCAGGGCGGCGCCCTTGAAGCTCGTCTTGACGAAGGTCGCGCCCTCGAACTCCTTCGCGCCGGAATAGGTCGTCATCGCTCTATCTTCACCGATGCCGCGGACAGCCTGAGCGAAAGGCTCGGTGGCGTGCGAGGCGACGTAGCAAAACCAGTTTGCTACGTCGCCTTCCTGTGCCAGCTGGCCGGAGCGGGTGTGGGCGGTGGAGGGCGCGAACGTGATCGGGCGGCCGCTCGCCCAGCGGCTGATCGCCGCCAGGGAACGGGTGCTGGACGTGCCCGCCAGGCTCGCAGCGCGGGCCCGGGTCTTCGGCACCGGCCGGGCCGCAAGACAGACGCGACTGACGCGCACGCGATCGTGATGGTCGCGCTTCGCGACAAGGGCCTGCGTGAGGTCGTCAGCGATCCGGAGCTGACAGTGCTGCGGCTGCTGTGCGACCGCCGCGATGAGCTGTCCCGGGCCCGGCCGCAGGCGCTGAACCGGATGCACCGGCTGTTCCTGGAGTTAGTGCCCGGCGGGGCGCCGGTGAAGAGGTCCGCAACCCAGTACAAGACGCTGCTGGCCGGCGTGCGGCCACAAGATCTGGCAGCCCAGACCCGCCGGCGGATGGCCGCCGGGGAACTCGCCGACATCGACCGCCTCGACGGCAAACTCAAGGCCATGAAAGCCGAGCTCAAAGCCGCGGTCCTGGCGACCGGGTCACATCTGATGGACATCCACGGCGTCGGCCCCGCCGGCGCCGCCCGGATCCTGGCCGATGTCGGGGACGTGGCCCGGTTCCCTGCACGGCACCATTTCGCGTCCTGGACCGGTACCGCGCCGATCGATGCCTCCAGCGGAGCCCACATCCGGCACCGGCTATCGCGGGCCGGGAACCGGAGGATCAACCACGTCCTCTACATGGCCGGCATCGTCCAGCTCCGCAACGACACCACCGGCCGCCGCTACTACCGGCGCCGCCTGACCGACGGCAAGACCCCGATGGAAGCGATGCGCTGCCTGCGCCGCCGACTGTCCGACGTGGTCTACCGCCAGCTCGTCGCTGACCCCGCCCGCCAGGCACCCGACCGGGCGGGCCCGGGAGGGCACTCGGGGGCGACACTAAAATCCAGCGCGGCCGACCTGACCCCGGACATCGGCTCTTCGGACAAGCCACTTCCCGGACCCGCGGTCCCGACGCTACCCGCACGTCCGCCGAACGGGAATCCTGCCCGGCCGGGGACAGCCGCCACCCCACGACGACGCGCCGGAGGTGTCAACGTGCAGCGCCCTGCCGGACGAACGACGTTGACGCCGACAAGCGTCGTCGCACCCTCGAAGGCGTCCCGGACCGGAACCCCTTGACAACCGCCGTCATAGAAGGGAGCCATGACCGGAGGTTTCAGCGCTCGGCCTGCAAGGTGCCTGCGTGTGATTGACGGGGCGACGCGGTTCTGGTCGCAAGAGGAGGATCGCCCGAGTTGCCCAACCGGGGATGCTCTTCCGGTTCAAGGTTGCTAAGCGGTTCGGACTGATGTGAGTGGGCCGCAAGCCGCCGCAACACCGCGATCGTAAAGACGGCGATGATGTAGATGCAGATGCCAAGGGCGACGGACACCGAACCTTCCAGGCCCGGAGCCGGTCAGAGATACCAGGTCGGAAGTCCGATGCTTGTACTCTACCTAGGGGCATAGTAGAGTACAAGCATGCCATCGCCGTCTAGCCCGCGCATGACCCTTCCCACTCAATTGGTACTGCGGACATTGCTCGCAGAACCTACACGCGAGATGTATGGACTGCAGATCTGTGCCGAAGCTGGCTTGCCGAGCGGCACGATTCACCCGATCTTGGCGCGGCTGGAGAGCATCGGCTGGCTGGAGTCGCGGTGGGAGGACGTAAGCCCGCACGAGCAAGGCCGGCCCAGAAGGCGTTACTACGCGCTCACCTCCGATGGCGCTGAGCTTGCTCGGGCAGCTCTCGAGCGGGCGCGCGCATCAGCCGTCAACGTTAGTATGCTCCGTCCAGGGATGGCTGGTATCTAGCATGACCAGCGACGCAATCGCGGCGAGGATCAGCAAAGAGCTCGCGCGCGAGCGCATGCGCATCGCTGAAGCGGTCGTGGACGCGTCCGCGCATGCCCTGAATATCGTAGACGAATTCGACCGGCCAAACGCTCTCGCCGTCGACACCGACGCCGGCTATGAGCGCGCCCGATCTCGAGCATTCGAACTCGTGCAGATCCTGGGCACGGCGCATGGCCAGGCGCTGGCGCTCTCACGCGATTACGCGCAGGACAGGACCCATCGCCAGATGGCATTGGCACTGGCCCATAAGGTGGCGCACGTCCGCGGCCAGGCTAAGTCCCTTGTGCAAGCAGTCGACAATGAGCGCACCCAGCAGCAGATGGCTCGCGCACTCCAGGCTTTGCGCATAACCGGAAGTGCGCGTGCGCTGGCCGTCGCTGAAACCCTCGCTTTCGACGGCGGCCACCCGGTGAGCCCACAGCTGATCGTCGCAGCTGTGCAGAGCAACTTGGTGGAGGTAGTTGCAAGAACTCAGCGAGTAGCTGCAGGCCTTGATTCGCCGCTTGATTCGAGTTCGACGGCGACTGCCGGACGAACGGCCGTTCGCCTCGTAGCTGTCGCAGCTGAGATGGCGCCAGCAGACCTGCGTGCCCGTTACTCCGAGGAGTATTCGGGCGAGTTGTGGGAGATCGCTGAGGTCGGTGCCAGTCACCGAGAGCAACTGGCTTATGCCTCACGTGTTTTGATCAGGGCCGCTAGCGTTCGCGCAGCGCTATGGCGACGCCGTTTGGCTGGGGGTGAGCCATGAGAGCTGTACGTGGCGTATTGCTGGCGACGTCGGGCATCGCCGGAACTATAGCGGTAGTTCTCTCGAGGCCTGACAGTCTGGTCGCTGTGGCTGCGATAGCCATAGTCTTCATAGTGGTGCTGGCAGCATGTTGGACGCTCGCCGATAAGGAGCGCTCACTGCGGCTTGCCATGCTGATACGCGCACTGCGATCGAGCGCAGTATCCTCACCTGCGACAGCCTGCCTGCGAAGGGCGGAGCTAAGGGTGCCCGAGACCGTTACCTCGATCCTGACCGAGTCCGCACCTACATCAACGCGGGCCGATCAGTGACGCTTTGGCATACCGCTTGCAGGATCCACGCATCGAGCCAATATCGCTCTTCGTGCATGAGCGCAAGGCGGGGCTATCGGCAACCGCGACGGACCTGTCGCAGACGGACCTGTCGCGGCGATCAGCATCAGGGCGCTGCAAACGTCGGAACGCGCCGCGAATAGCGGCCGCCGACCGCCCGCGGCGGCGTAAGGACACGGAGGAGCATCATGAGTACTCCTGTCAGCGGGTAACGCTATGGTGGCTGGCATGACGGCGCCGCCAGCCGGGACCGATGACGGCGCGGCATACCAGGTGATCCACCTTGGCGGCCAGGCGCCGGCCATCGTCCCGCTCGTCGACCTGCGCCGCATGCAGACGGTTGAGCGCCTGGCTCCGGCAGAGGTTATCGAGTCCGCGGAAATCGAGACCACGCTGGCGGAGCACCGTGAGTGGGTAGCAGCAGGACGGCCCGGCGCGGTCTCACACGACGATGCGAAGGCTCAGCTGCTCACCGAGCCGTGAGAGTCGAATGGTCCCCTTCGGCGCTGGCATCCACCCGGCATTTCATGGCCGATCAGCCCGGCATGCGGGCGATCAGCACTGCGGTCGCGGCACTTGCTGAGGATTCCGTGCCTGCCACGCGGGCGGCTATCACCGCCTGCATGTCGGCAACTACCGCATCGTTTACATAATCGAGCCCGATGTCATCACCATCAGCCGCGTCGACCGCGTCCGACGCTGAAGCCTGCTTCCGCGCCGGATACCGATGCTGCCGCAGCTCCTCGGCGGAGCCAATCCGCCCAGCCAATGTGGGAGCCAACGAACACGGACGACGAGCCCCATCAGGCCGCAGCCAGCAGTACCGCGGATAGATGCCCTACTTGGCGAGGCCCGGCCGACGCTCCGCGGCCATTCCGGGCCGATTTGGGGAGCAGGCGCCGCGGGTTTGAATCCCGCCATCCCGCCATCCCGCCATCCCGCCATCCCGCCATCCCGACCGGGCCCGGAGTGCCTTCCCACAGCAGCGCGCTGGCCGGACGCCCCGACGCGCGGTAGGAGATGAGCGCGTCTACGCACCGCGACGGACGGCCGGTGCTCGGGCCGGGCGAAGCCGTTCACTGAGCGTCTACATCACTGTCAGTAACTAACAGTTCACCTTGCGTCGGCATGTCGGGTCACACGGGTGCCAAGTTTCTGATAGACCTCGCCGACATGATGATCTCTGTTCCGGCCCGCGCGCTGGCGCTGCTAGCCCTGGCCGTATCAGCCGGGCCGGCGAGCGCCAGCCTGGCTGCGCCGGAGCAGAGCAGCGGAAAGACCCCGCTGAGCTATCAGATCCTGCGCCAGGATGTCATCATCAATGCTGACATCTGGGCGCGGAAGCCCGAGATGATGGCTGCCGGACTGGGCTTCACGAGCATCGTCGGCGTACCGAACCTCAGCACCAGTGACGTGGCGCTGAGCAAGACCCTCACGGTCCTGGCCGGCGGCACGTGGAACAACGTCCACTGTGCCAGCGGGCAGACGCCGCCGCTGTCCAGCTATACCTCGGCATCGACGCCTTCGGGGGTGCGGAGCTATTACGGCGAGGACGTCTACTACTCCGACGGGCTGCCGGTCGAATTTAGCTGGCCGATCCTGCCGAGCACCCTGGACGCAGACGACTTCAAGGTCAGGCTCAGCAACGGAACGTCCGTCACACCGCAGGTCACGTCGATCTGGCCGAACTTCGAGTACAACGAGCGATCGGTGGCGGTCTTGTTCGGGCATTTCGGTAACCGGCTTCCGCCGGACCGGCGGGGCGCGATCTACCCAACCTCGGTCCGGGTGGTCCATGGCTCGTCAGCCCTGGAGCTGGTCGGGCCGGGCCGGCGGATCGTCAGCGCGGTCGGGTTCTCGGTCAAGACCCCGGGCTCGCCCTACACCGATCCCGATGTCCGCCCGGCCCGGCGGGGCGGTCCCACGCTCGTGGCCGCGAAGCTCAGCAAGATGTCGGCCGTGGGCAACACGGGTCCCCGGATCTTCCGCCAGAACCTGCCCAACGACGGGATAAGCCTGTACGGCAGCCAGGCAAGGTTCCGGCTCCGGATGTACACGTCGGGCGGTATGACTCCCAACGGCGTCACCCCGCTGCTGCCGACCGACTATGACCAGTACTTCCGCGTCATCGCGGTCACCTCATCGGGACGGAAGGTCGCGCTCACCCGGGCCGGCAAGACCTACTACATCGACGGCAAGCCGCTGCGGGTCGTCGGCCTCGCGAACCTCGGCAGGAAGCAGGCCAGCTACGACGCCTGCTACACCGAGGTCCGGAACAACTACATCGATATCGTCCTGGACGGCAGCGAGGCTGCGGCCCGGCGGATCACCACCGTCGAGATCCCGTCGACGGGCCGCTACAAGCCTCTGTACAACCCAGGAGGCCCCGGCAACGACCCGGCGCCCGGCGTCCGCTACAGCGCGCCGAGCCCGCCGATCTCCGAGCATGTCATCATCGCCCTGAATAACCCGATGACCGTTACTTACGTGCGGAGCCCTCGCGCCAGCCGAGCGCCCGCAACGGGCTAGCCGGCAGGGCGCGCGTCGACGCGGTCCAGCTTCCTTGGGCCGGCGGCCGGTGGATCATCAGGGGCATTCGGCGTAGCGCTCGCGGGCGCCGTCCTGGCAGGCTGGCTCGGGTGGCGGACTTCGACGAGCTGGTGACCGAGGCGATGACCGCGCCGTTCTCCGGCTGGGACCTCTCCTGGCTGGACCGGCGCTCGAGGAGCGAGCCGCTGGCGTGGGATTACGGCGCCCGGGTAGCGGCCCTGGCCGGCGGTGCCCGGGCGATGCTGGACATGGGCACCGGCGGCGGCGAAGTGCTGTCCCGGCTCCCGGCTCGGGCGAAGCGGACCGTGGCGACCGAGTCATGGCCGCCCAACGTGCCGGTGGCCGGACGGCGCCTGCTGCCGCTGGGCATCCCCGTGATCCAGAACGAGGGTGCCCGCGACAACATGGACCAGGACGGCGTTAACGACGGCGGCCGCCTGCCGTTCCGCGACGGGTCGCTTGACCTGATATGCAACCGGCACGAGTCATTCCTCGCTGCCGAGGTGGGCCGCGTTCTCGCGCCGGGCGGCACCTTCGTGACCCAGCAGGTCGATTACCGCGACCACGACGACCTGGCCCGGATGCTTGGCATCGAGATACCGCAGGAGCCGGACACCTGGATCGGGCTGGCCGAACGGCAGGTCACCGACGCCGGACTGACGATCGAAGAAGCCGCCAGAGCCGATCAGCGCATTTACTTCGACGACATCGCGGCCGTCGTCTACTACCTGAAGGCCGTGAGCTGGTCAATCCCGGCGTACAGCCTCAGCCAGCACCGGGACAGCCTGCGCGCCCTGCATCAGGACGCCGGCGCCTGGCCGGTCATGGTCAGAGGGCACCGGTTCCTGCTCATAGCGTCCAAGGCCGGCTGATGACCATGCAGGAAGTCACCCATGTACTCCTGGATTTCTTCGGCACGCTGGTGGGATACTCGCCGAGCCGTACCGAGCAGGGCTATCACGCCTCGCATGCGCTGGCCGGCTCGATGGGCGCGGCGATCGGCTACCAGGGATTCCTGGCGGCATGGACGGCCGAGTCGGCTCGGTTCGACGAGCGCAGCGCCGCAGACGACAGCGAGTTCTCGATGGACGAGCTGGCCGCGGCCTTCCTGACCCGGATCCTGCGCCGAGAACCGAGCCTGGCTGAACGGACCGCCTTCGTCGATACCTACCTCGCGGAGTGGAACACCACCGTCACCTACCCGCCCGGCATCGACGAGACCGTGGGCGTGCTGGCGGATCACTTCCGGCTCGCCGTGGTCACCAACACACACCAGGCTGACCTGGTGCCCCGGCACCTATCGGCCATGGGCATCGCGCAGCATTTCGACGTGGTCGTGACGTCAGTGGAGACAGGCAAGCGCAAACCGCACCCTGTCATCTACGCCGAGGCCCTGCGCCGTCTCGGCACTACCGCGCAAGCCGCGATCTTCGCAGGCGACACCTACGCTGCCGACTACGCCGGCCCCGCTTCGGCCGGCATGACCGCCTTCCTGATCGACCCGGCCGGGCACCACCCAGTTCCCGCCTGCCGGCGCCTGACCTCGCTGCATGACCTGCCCGAGCGCCTGCACCTTCGGCACTGCTCGCCACCCGACAGCTGACCATGGCCCCGCCCCCGCTTGCCGCGCCGCGGTCCGGCTTGACCGGGGTACCGTCAGAACTTCCTGGGAACGTCCGCAGCTGCCGACCCGGGGTGAACCTGCGGCACCCGGTTAGCCGGCCCGATCCAGGCCGCCCCGGACCAGGGCAGCTGCGTCGTCAAGCTCGGCCCGGCCGGTGACTGCCGACCCGCGCTCGATCCGGAACCCGTCACCCGGAATCCTCGGCAGCACGTGCAGGTGGGTATGCATAACCTCCTGCCCGGCGACCTCGCCGTCGGCGACAAAGAGGTTGACCCCCTGGCACGGCAGCCCTGAGCGCCGGATCGCTCCCGCCAGCCGCTGCCCCACGGCGAACATCGCCGCACCGAGCCGCTCGTCCAGGTTAGCCAGGAGCGCGGCGTGCGCCCGTGGCACTACCAGCAGGTGGCCGGCATTGATCGGGTGCAGGTCCATGAAGGCGATGACCGCGGCATCGGAGTAGACCACGCTGGCCGGTTCCTGGCCGCGCACAATCTCGCAGAAGACACACGTCGCTCGCGGTGACTCGTCAGCAGGCATGGCTCCTATTATCGGTGCCTGCTGTGGCGCGCTGTCCAGGGCTGGTGCCCGGCATGTGGCGCGGTTACCTGACTAGTACGTTCTCCGGCACCTCGACGCCGCTTTCCTGGACCTATGGTTCACAGTGCACGTTCCGTGGTGATACACGGCCACGAGCTTCTTCCCATCGACGCTCCGGCTGTTCCTGGTCAGCGAGCGAGCCAGCCGATCCAGCGCGGCGCGCAAGTAGCTGGTGCGGCGGCTGCCGCCGCTGCGGCGGCTGCCGCCGCTGCCGCCCTTGGAACTGCTGCCTCGCGTCGCCGCCCGGCGGGCAGCAGGACGAGAACGACGGCGCCCAGGCCGACGCAACCCACGTGACAGGAACCCCATCTGAACCTCGGTCGGGCTATATGCCAGACCCAGATGCTAGATCGCGCCGTTGTGCCCGACAACTGCGGCGGCCGCTAACCGAGCTGGTAGCGGCGCACGTCGCTGACGGCCTGGTACCCGAGCCGCTGGTAAACCGAGGTCGCGGCTATGTTGTCAGCGTTGGCGCTGAGCACGCAACGCAAGCCCTGCGCGAGCACGCTGGCGGACAGCGCCGCGACGCTCGCGCTGGCATAGCCGCGCCGCCGCAGTTCCGGTGGCGTGTTGACGGCCTGGATCCGCGACACCCCGGCCACGGGACTGGTGCGCGCGGCCATCGACACCGGGCCGTCGTCATCCCAGATCCAGACGTCCCCTGCCGCCAGCCGCCGCGTGACGAAGACCGCCGCCGGATTGGACCCGGCCCAGCCGGCCCCGGCCTCGAACCCGGGCAGCCACGACAGCAGGAGCTCCCGGTCAGCCTCGGCCGCACGGCGCAGCGCGCCGGCCACGCGGCCACCGGGGAACCGCAGGTCCCGGACCTCGTAGAGGCGCTCCTCCGCCACCGCCGCCGCAGCGATCTTGCGCAGTCCCGCCCACACCTCGGCGAAGCGCGCAGCGGCGCTGGCGGGACCGGCAACGCCGGGCACCGTGACGCCGGCGGCGTCAGCCGCACCGGCGATCGCCGCGACGAGCTCCGCGGGCATCGGCGCCAGGGCCAGCGGCGCATCTGCCGGCTGCTGCACCGCAACTCCGGCCGACACCCCGTCAAGCAGCCCGATCCAGTACCGGCCGGGCTCGGCATAGCAAATGGCGTCCGCCAGCTTGGTGCCGACCACGTTATGACCCACCGGGTCACCGGCCAGCAGCTCGCCGGCCTGACCCAGCACCAGCCCTGCGTCAGCACTTGCAGCGACCGAGATGGTCATCAGCTGCCGGACCTCCTCAACCGCACAGCCAGGCCCGCCCGGCAGGCAATGCGACAGCCTGCTCCTGCCGCCCCGTCCTGCCGCCCCGTGCATGCACGCCGGTGCGCTGTGCAGGCGATGCAGGCTCTACCAGGGGGTGGCGGGCCCTGGCCTGTTGACACGAATGGGCGCCCGCGCCGCCGCCCTGGATGAACAGCACCTGCGCAGGGCGTGTCACGGTGATCTCCTTCCACGCCTCGTGACGACCGAACCGACACCTGCCGCTGGCCGGAGTCTATTCCGGCCGGAGGCAACCGGGGACGACGACGGGCCTCCCCCGGAACCCACGGCACGGCGCCGACCGGTCAGCTCGGCGGTCCGGTGTTCTGCCGCCGGATCCGGGATACGGCCTCGATTACCGGCCGGGTGCCGTCCTCGCGGGCGAGGCGGCGGGCGAGTGCCTGTGCCTGCGCGCGGTAGGACGGGCGCGTGATCACTTCGAGGATGGCCGTGGCCAGCGCCGCAGCCGATAGGTGCTTGAAGGGGACGGGCCGCGGTGCAGCGCCGAGCGCGGTCAGCCGGGCCGCCCAGAACGGCTGATCGCCGATCTTCGGCACGGCCACTGCCGGGACACCGGCACGCAGGCCCGCCGCCGTGGTGCCTGCGCCTGCATGGTGAACGACCGCCGCCATCTGCGGGAAGAGCCAGTCGTGCGGGACGTCGCCGATCAGCACCGAGTCGCCGGGGAGGTGACTCGCCTGTCCCAGGCCCGCCTGTCCGGTCTGGATCACCAGGCGCACGGCTGCCTGCTTCCCGGCCGCGGCAATAGCCTCGCTGAGGCGTGCCGGGTCGGCTGTGCGCATGCTGCCAAAACCGACGAACACCGGCGGCGGCCCATCAGCCAGGAACTGGTCCAGGTCGGCGGGCGGCTGCCAGTCTGGCTGGCGGGGCGGCCACCAGTAGCCGCTGACCTCCAGGCCCTCGCGCCAGTCCGCTGGCCTCGGGACGACTGCCGGGCTGAAACCATGAAAGGCCGGCCAGCGCTCAGCGGCCTGCTGCCCGAACACCGCCTGCCAGGTGCCGAGCCGCGGCAGCCCGAGCTCGGCCCGCAGTTCCTTCACCGGCCCCGCGAGGACAGGCGAGCCCAGCGCGACAAGCGCCCGGCCGGCCGCGAGGTTGCCGAGCGCGCCGAAGGACCGTGCCGTTACCGTCGATGGCGGGAAATCGCGGGTCGGGTAGATCGGCTGCAGCCCAAGTCCCATGCTGGGCAAGCCCAGGCCCTTGGCGATGTGAAAGCCGCCGATGGCGCTGACGCCCTGAAGCAGCAGGACATCGGCATCCTGCCGTGCCGCCGCCAGTATCCCGGAGTGCAGTTCCCGCATATGGCCCGCGGCCAGCCGCACGAGCCTGGCAGTTCCCAGCGGGCCGGTACTTCCGCGCTCCCACTGCGCGGCCTCCAGCAGGCGCGGGTCACCCGGAAGCGCCCGGAACCCGAGCCCGCTCGCCGTGACCAGCTCCGAGTACACCCCGTAAGCGGCGACCGTAACGCGGTGGCCCGCAGCGGCCAGCGCCTGGCCCAGCCCGGCGCACGGCGCAACGTCGCCGCGTGATCCGACGGCCACGATCAGCACCCTCATTACCCGACCTCCGCCACGCCGACCGGCTGCCGCCTGACACCATAGCCCGCATAACGGGCCATTCCGAAACTGCGCCACCCGGTTTCATGACCTGCAGGGCGCGGCCCGCTGGCGACTCTCGTGCTTAGCAGGCGATACTGACAGCCGGCGCGGGGCCGGGTGGCCGCACCTCCGTCGCTTGATCAAGTCAGGGCAACGGCAGGAGGGCGTGACAGGCCTCGATGTTGTGCAGCTGGATGTCGTCTCGGCGCCGCCGTTCCCAGGTGTCTCTGCTGAGTCGCCACCGGTTGAGCAGGCCAGGCTCGCCCTGCCGCGTCGCCCAGTCCGACCCGTTGGGCTCGTATCCGAGGGCCTGCGAGATCGCGTTGGAGGCGTGGTTGTCGACGAAGGCGTCGCTGGCCGCTTCCCTCGCACCGAGGCCGTCGAACGCCAGGTGCAGAATCGCAGCCCGCATCTCGTGCCCGAGCCCGCGGCCGCGCTCATCGGCAGACAGCCACGAGAAGGTGGTGACCGTTCCGAGAGCGGAGAAATTCACTCCGGTCAGCGTCTGCTCCCCGACTGGCCGGCCGTCGACCATGACCACGAAGTAGAGCCGCCAGGAATCAGGCTCGACCGTGCCGCGCCGGCGCCAGATGGCCCGGAGCCACCTGGCGACCCGCAGGTCAGGATCGGCCTCGTAGAACGAAATCGGGTCGTCGTACGGCGCTGGGTCGGCGCGGGTCTGGCCGGCGCGCACGACGTCCGCGAGCTGATCCAGGAGCTCGTCGGTGGCGCCGCGCAACTCCAGTGTCGGCGTGCTGACGCGCACCCCGAGCAGGGGGTAGTTCTTCATGGGCCAGTCGCTCTGCTTCCGCGGTTGAGGCGTAGGCGATCGGATCGCCAGGGTGGTTGCACCACCGGCGCATCGTCGCAGCAGAGCAGCCGGGGCTGCCATCGATTTTCCGCGTCCCGGCGAATACTCGCCCCGGTCCGTGCACTTGGGCGGCATCCATGCGGTTGCGCCGGCGGCGGCGGGGTAGCTGGGCAGGCATGACCAGATGGCGAGACCGCTTGCTCGCCGCCCTCCGCCTCGGTGGCCGCACGGCTGATGCGGGCACGCCGCAAGGCCCGGATGGGCGCTGCGCAGCCGCTGCGCAGACGGGGCCGATGCCCGGAAGCGACGGCGGCCCGCGCGGGCCGCGGCCACGCCCGGCCCGCCTGCCGGCCCGGCCTGCGCCGCCCGCGGCCGACGACGTCATTGCCGTCATCGCGCCGCAGCACGAGCACGTCAAGACACTGCTCGAGGCCGTCCGGCAGCAAACCGGAGACCGGCGGGCAGCCGCCTTTCACACCCTGCGGCTCACCCTCGCGCTGCATGAGACCGCCGAGCAGCAGGCCATCCATCCGCTGGCCCTGCGCCAGCTCGGCGCGCACGACCGCGCCGCCAACGATCGCATAGCCGAAGAGCAAACAGCCGGCCAGACCATCCGCGCGCTGGAACTGGTGAAGGTCGACTCCGACCAGTTCGACGCCACCTTCGGGCACCTGGCGGCCAGCGTCACCGCCCACGCCGCGGCCGAGGAGGCCGACGAGTGGCCGGCGCTCCGGCAGATCACCGACCCGCCGGTCATTAACTCGATGGTCGAGCAGATGCAGGCCGTCAGCCGGCTGGCCGCCGACCCTGCTGCACCCGGCATCCAGGCGACGTTCACCGAGATGCAGGAGTGGGCCAGGGCCCGCCTCCCGAGCCCGCCTGCCCCGTGAACAGGCCCCGACGGGCTTAGCACGCCACCGGGCGGTACCCGGAGAACGGACAGGAGACTCCGCAGTGATCCGAGAAGAACTGTCGAGGCTCCTCGATGTCGGGGAAAGGCACCGGCGACTGTTCGCGCGCCTGATGCTTGCACTCGGACTCTCGATTGTGATCTTCGCCGTCGGAACCGTGCTCATCTGGATATCTGAGAGCGGTCAGAAAGGCGGCGACATCCACGGACTCGGCGATGCGGCCTTCTTCTGCTCCGTGCAGCTGTTCACTGTGTCGTCGAGTATGACCAACCCGCTTACGCCGGCCGGCAAGATTGTCGACGTCGGCCTCGAGGCGTGGGCCATCTTCGTCGTCACCGCGGTCGCGGGCAGCTTCGCCACGTTCTTCAGTTCGGGCGACAGCAGCTAATAGGGATCGATGGTCCTCGTCCGTAGAGTGCGGCGAGGATGGTCGCTGAGCCCGCTGGCGGGTGAGCACTGGCGTCAGCTGGAGAAGCTGAGTCCTAGGTGTTCTGACCACGGACGTTGGTGACGCGACACGCCACGGATGATCTTGAAGTGAGGAGGGCCTTCCGGGTTCGGTGTGGATTACCACATCTGCACCGACACCCAGGGAGGCCCTCATGTCCCACCGTAATGCCCCGCTGACCGAGCTCGGGCGGCTGCGCCTGGCCCGGTGTGTCGTGGAGGATGGCTGGCCGGTCCGCCGGGCCGCCGAGCGGTTCCAGGTCTCGCCCACGACGGCGGCCCGGTGGGCCGCCCGGTACCGCGACCTGGGCGCCGCGGGGATGGCGGACCGGCCGTGGCGGGCGTACCAGGCGTGCGCGCGGTGCAAGAACGCCACGGCGGTGGCGGCGCGCTCGTCGGGCAGGATCTCGGTGTAGGCGAGCCGGGAGTGGTCGTCCAGGAGGGTGTGCAGGTAGCTGTAGCCCAGGGGGCCTTTGGCGCGGGCGGCCAGCTTGTTTTTCTTGCCCTGCTGCTGCCCGGCGGTGCGCCATCCGCCGCCGTCGGGGATGTTGCCGAGTTTCTTGACGTCGACGTGGGCCAGCTCGCCGGGCCGGGCGCGCTCGTACCGGCGGACCGGGACGCCGGTGGCCCGGTCCAGGTGTGCCAGCTTCGGGCAGCCGTACCGGGTCAGCACCCGGTGCACCGTTGAAGGGTTCAGGCCCAGCCGGAACGCGATCCGGGCCGGGCCCAGCCGCCGGGTCACCCGCAGCCCGATGATCCGCCGCCCGGTCCGCGTCGGTGTCCGGGCCGGGCTGTGGTGCGGGCGGCACGGCCGGTCCGCCATCCCCGCGGCGCCCAGGTCGCGGTACCGGGCGGCCCACCGGGCCGCCGTCGTGGGCGAGACCTGGAACCGCT
>Ga0335078_10000442_pt1 | contig 64750 bp, 48 predicted proteins | sample Lox_Sample_32_FD_206711 | JGI IMG/M metagenome (GOLD analysis project Ga0335078, IMG submission 206711) | Soil microbial communities from Loxahatchee National Wildlife Refuge, Florida, United States - Lox_Sample_3.2 | ecosystem: Environmental > Terrestrial > Soil > Wetlands | place: USA...
TTCCTGGCAGTGTTGCGAGCTTCGGATCCGATACGTTTGATTCTTGTGTTAGCCTGACCAACGCTACAATTTTAAACGGGGTTACGGATATTGGGTCCTGGGCGTTTGTTAGCTGTTCTAGCCTGACCAGCGTAAGCATCCCCGATTCCGTTACAAATATCGAATTGGGTGCATTTTATATCTGCAATGGTCTAAACAGCATTGCAATCCCTGATGGCGTTTTGAGCATCGGAAATTTCGCATTTAGTGGTTGCGGCGTCCTGACCAACGTCGCGATTGGCTATGGCGTGACCAGCATCGGGGACTGGACTTTTATCGGCAGCCCAATAGCCGCAATCACTGTCGACACCAACAACTTGTTCTTCAGCAGTATTGACGGAGTCCTGTTTAATCACGACCAGAGCCAACTTCTCAAATTTCCTCAAGGCAAAGGAGGAAACTACGTGGTTCCTGATAGTGTCACAAATATTGCAGACATGGCCTTTATATATTGCGGCGGGTTGACTGGTATTACGATCCCGGACGGCGTTACCAGCATCGAAGAGTATGCTTTCTACGGGACTGGCCTGGCTAATGCCACATTGGGAAACGGGCTGATCAATATCGGAACAAATGCATTCGCTTGGTGCAAGGAACTGAATTCTATTGCAATCCCGGAAAGTGTTACCTATGTCCGGGACTATGCGTTTTATGACTGCATGAGCCTTTCCAACGTAATAATGGGTGACGGCATTACCAGCATCGGCAATTATGCCTTCTCTGGCTGTTTCGGCTTGGGTGCCATCTTGATTCCCAATGGTGTCACGAATACCGGGCCTTACGCCTTCAGTTATTGCACTGGGCTCACTAATGTTACAATCTGCAACGGTGTCACCGGCATTGGCGACCACGTCTTTGAAGGTTGCTACAGCCTGGTCAACGTTACGCTTCCAGACAGCCTCACGGACATCGGAAACTATGCATTCAAATATTGCGGCCACTTGATCGGCATCGCGATTCCCGACGGCGTTACGAATATAGGATACGGTGCCTTCTATTACTGTACAAGTCTGACAAATGCTATAATCGGCAATAGTGTCACTAGCATTGGGAGCGTGACGTTTTATGATTGTAGGGGTCTGACCAGCGTCACCATGGGCAACAGTGTTACCAGCATTGGGAGCGATGCATTTTTAGGCTGCATCAATCTAACCAGCGTCACGATCCCCGACAGTGTCACCAACATTGAGTACTCTGCGTTTAATAACTGCGCCAGTTTGACCAACGTTACGCTTTGTAGTAGTGCCATCAACATCGGAAACTGGGAATTCATTGGCTGCACCAGCCTGGCAACGATAACTGTGAATGCGTCGAATTCCGGCTATTGCAGCGTGGATGGGGTCTTGTTCGACAAGAGCACCAACCTGCTTATTGAATGCCCGTTGGGCAAGTCTGGAAGATATACGGTTCCTGATACTGTTACCAGTATCGGCGGTTCAGCTTTCGAAGCGTGCGACAACCTGACCAGCGTGACGATTCCCGACAGCGTCACTAATATCGGGAGCCAAGCGTTTTATTCATGTGTCAACCTGACCAATGTTACGATTGGCAACAGTGTTATCGACATTGGGAGTTTTGCGTTTTGGTTCTGCACCAGCCTGGCCAATGTAACCCTTCCCAACAGCGTCACCAACATCGGAGACTATGCGTTCTCTTACTGCGGCCTGACCAATATTGCGATTTGCAATAGCGTTGTCAGTATTGGGTTTGCTGCGTTTAGCGAATGCGGCAGCCTGATTAGTATCACCCTCCCCGGCAGTGTTATCAATATCGGAGATTTTGCGTTCTATGGCTGTGTCAACCTGACGGGAATCTATTCCGAGGGCAATGTTCCCAGTTTTGGCCTATACACATTCGACTACGCGAATCAAGCGACCGTCTATTACCTGCCAGGCGCAACGGGTTGGGATGATTTTTCCGGCCAGACAGGTATTCCCACTGCGCTCTGGCTGCCACAGATGCAAATGCCTGGCTCCGGCATACAGACCAATACCAACCAATTCGGTTTTAATATTAGTTGGGCCATCGAAAAGACGGTGATTGTTGAAGCCTGCTCTGACCTGACCAATCCGGACTGGCAGCCGGTTCAAACAAATACTCTTACGAATGGCTCGGCCTGGTTCAGCGATCCTCAGTGGACAAACTATCCCAATCGTTTTTATCGCCTTCGTTCACAATAAGTTCAGCAGAAGAACATGACCGATTCAAAAATCATTGGGCAATGTGACCAATGCCAAAAGACGTTCAAATATCGGATCGTTCACAATGGATTCGGCGACACGGCTTATGCCTATTGCGACCGATGCGGAATGATCGCGTTATTGAGTTGTTGGAATAGCCAGCTTCCCAAAAACGTTAAGTTGCAGGTGCACCAAAACATCACTCCGGATATTGAACCGTTCCTCAAACCGTGTCCTTGTGGTGGCCAATTTAAAAGCGGAGCATCCCCACGTTGCCCGCACTGCCACACCGAGCTCTCCGCAGAGGCCGCGACACAATGGATTGAAACGAACGCTGCTGGCACGAAAAAAGGTTGGCGCTGGCAGCGGAATTGGGTGGAGACATATTCGATAATAATCGAGGGTCAATGCGTAAATGATAATTGGAATGAGCCGTCGGGAGATTAAATCAAAAAACATGCGGCATCAGCCTTGGAAATCGATTTGGCCAAAGCACTTGCTCGCGCGCAAAAACTGGCTTTGAAGCATCTCGCTGGTGAGTCATCTGTCGATAAATGACCCTTGCAGAATATGTTGTGCCGCCGTTCAGAACGGAGAAATCGCCCGATAGAATCTGCGTTCAGAATTACCTGCTGACGGATCGGAAAACTGCCCAAGTGGCCCTGTAAGAATTACATTTGTCAGATTTTCCCAATCCAGCAAATTCGTGGAAATTTGAATTTGATTCGTGCTGCCCGATGGCCCTGTTATTTCAATGCGAAACGTCCGGTCAGGCTGCCAACCGGGCGACCTAAGCTTCACGATTGGCTGGCTTTCCAAGATGAAATCTCCAGCAGCTTCAAACATGCTGTTTCCGTAGGCAACACTGAAAAGATCACCTGTGGTTCCGGGAAAGCGGGAATTCCAATTGGTCCCGTCCGGTGACGTGTAAATGGGAGTGATTTCGACTGAATCATCAAATCCGGCGCCCACAGCTACGAACTGCCCGTCGCCAAACGAAACGCTGTAAAGCCATGCGCCAAATTTGTAGGCAGTGGTCCAGTTGGTTCCATCTCGAGAAACAAAAACGTCAGTTCCGAAGCTGCCAAAATTATTTCCCAAAACGACGTACCTACCATTGCCATAGGCGATGTCACAGAGCTTGTCGTCGGTTGCTAGCGGGATTAGAGCCCAATTGGTGCCTTCTAAGGATGTTAAAATGGTGCCATTGTCCCCGGCAATGAGGAAACGACCATTGCATCCATGCGTGATAGCCCGCAGCGAAGTGCTGACGCCAGAATTTTGCTGAGTCCAATTAGTGCCATTCTGCGACGTCAAAATTGCGCCGTTGTTGCCAACGGCAATAAACAGGTGATCCCCATGTGTCATTCCGAGAATATCGAGATTTTCGATCGTGGGCACGTTCGTGATCTTCATCCAGTTAATGGTATCAGGCGAAAAAAGCACTGTGGCATCATCACCGGCCGCAATGATGCAACCATCTCCGCCAGCAACAGTATTGAGATTGTTTGCAGTTCCTGAATTTTGATGCTCGTAAGCGACACCGCTTGAAGAGGTGAGGATCAAGCCATCAGCACCGACGGCGATGAAGTGGTTTTGAGAATAAATGATTTTTGCAAGCGTGCCAAAAGGTTCAGAATTCACCGAATTCCAATCCGTTCCGTTTGACGATGTAAAAACTGATGCATCAGGACTTCCCACGGCCACGTAGGTGCCATTGGCCCAAACCACTCCAACAAGGCTGCCATCGAGCGTATTTGGAGGCGTCCAATTTATGCCATCTTGGGAAGTTGAGCCGTCATCGCCAATAAAATTGCCGTTGGCGAAACCGATACAAACGCCCGAATAAGAGCTGATCAGATTTGTCCAGTCTACGCCATTGGTCGAAGTCGCGATGATGCCATAGGATCCGTTCGCGACGTAAATCCCGTTGCCAAATTGAATATCCCAAAAGCCATAAGGCGTGCCGGTGTAATATTCCATCCAATGCGTGCCGTCGGCTGAGACGATCATTGAGCCACCAGCCTGAGCAATGACGAATTGACCGTTTCCAAAGCAGACGCCCTCCAGATCACTGCAACAATCGCTTGAATCGTTGCTTGGAATCCAGTGTGTCCCGTCTGTCGAAACATAAATACCTCCAGTTATTCCCACGGCTACAAATTTCCCATTGCCATAGGCAACGCCTCGGAGCCACCAAATCGTTTCCGGGTCAATTGCCTGGCTCCAATTGATTGCATTCGTTGAAACGAAAATAGCACCGTTCGCATTTGCGTTAATTATATCCAATCCGACTGCGACATATATCCCGTTTCCATAGGCGACGCTCTCGAATTGGATGTCGGCTCTCGTCGGGCGATGAACCCAATTGGTCCCGTTGATCGAAGTCGCAATCATTCCGTGGCCACCAACGGCTACAAATTGACCGTTGCCATAAGTAATGGCGGAAAGATTATCTCCAGGCGGAAGAGGATAACGCCAAAGCCAGCAGTCCAATGGATCAGCATTACAATAAAACGCGAGACTTAGAAAAGTGCCTAATATCGCCGTGGCAACGATCTTTCTCATGATCTCTTTATCGGACTGTGATGATGTCAGGAACAGCACAAATTTGCAATAAACCCTCAATTCGCCGATTTTTGAATGAGGCGGAAAAAAATCAAAAATGCCAGGCCCAAGGGGATGGCACACAGAACCACCGCAATCGCCATAAAAGCCCGAGAACTCAGGACGGAATGACCGATAAATGAAGGTGGGATGATACGCCGGATTGAATTGTTGCCGGTATCGGCCAAATAAATGTTGCCGATGGCATCGGTCGTAATTCCCGAAGCGGTATTGAACTCGGCAACATCGTTGGTTCCGTCGGCATAGCCCCACCGCCACGGCTTGCCAATAACTGTTGAAACGACAAAATTTGTCCCGACCTTCTGGATTAACCGAATCGTGTCCGTGCCGGGGTCAGAGACATAGATGTTATCGGCACGGTCAATGGTAATGGCATGAGGAGAAGAGAATCGAGCCGCTTGACCGTCTCCGTCAATATAACCGCTTTGGTTCGCCAGGCCTGCAATCGTTGTAACAACCCAATTGGTTCCGCTTTGGATAATTCTCCGAATCGTGTTATTCCCATAATCAACAACATAAAGTTCGTTTTGGCTATTCACCGCAACCCCAAATGGCCCAAAGAAGCGCGCATTGCTGTTCGTGCCATCTGCTGATCCCCAAACCTGGCGACGAAAATGGCCGTCACCCGTATACGCGCCCAGTCCGGCCACCGTCGTAACTACCCAATTGGTGCCTGACCGCGTCAACTTTCGGATGGTATTATCTTCTGCATCGCTGACGTAAAGATTTCCAAACCGGTCGATCGTTATGTCTCCCGGGTTGTTGAATCGCGCGTCAAAATTCGTCCCATCAGCACTGCCAAACGTGCCTGCTTTTCCCGCAATAGTTGTTGTTATCCAATTCCCTCTCACGTGGGTGATTTTGCGAATGGTGTGGTTGAAGGTGTCCGCCACGTAGAGGGTACCTTTGTCATCAATTGCTATCCCATGCGGGTGATTGAGTCGCGCATCAGTATTGATGCCATCATTGGCACCCTCTTTTCCGGCGACGCCAGCGATCGTACTGACTACCCAATTCGTGCCAATTGGGTCCAGTCGTCGAATCGTACTGTTGCCCCACTCGGTGACATATAGAAATCCCTCCTTGCCGGAAGCGATTCCCCAAGGTTGGTTAAATAATGCCGCTCCATTCGTTCCGTCCGTTGCTCCCTTTGTTTGTGATCCTGCAATCGTTACGCATCTATAGATTGGAATGGCAACACGATTCGATTCAATTGGTGGTGGACTTACGACGGCCAAGTTGGTCCCTGGCAGCTTCGGAGTCACGGTTTCAGGTGGCTTCGAGGCGGGTATTGCCGGAGGCGGATATTCAGCCTGCTTGGCCGCATCAAATTCCAAATTCCGTGAACCGGCGGGATTGACATAAGATTCAATCTCCAAGGAAGAGCCATTCCGGGAAACCGGGAATACCCGAATATGGAAATGCCCGTAAGCCTTCCCGTCGCGACTTTTCATATAAAAGGTCTTTTCCGCATCCCACCCGTGCCATCTCGTGTCTGCCGCCATAGTCAACTTGAACTCCGGCTGGTATCCAGTGGTTGGCGCCTCATTCAAATAATCGTCGTTAGTGACCTCGATCAGGCCGCCGCCAATGGCGGTCATAACGAACGACCAATCAAAGTTCTCGTGCGGCTTTGTCTGTTCTACTTGTGCCGGCCGCTCAATTTGGACGAGCAAATCCCCGGATTCGTTTGTGCCTTCTGTCATCTTTCTGGCCAGCAGATCAAGAGTGTAAATCCGGTTGTCCGGCTTGAGATCATATCGTTTTTGGTCGTGAATCATGGGTTCAGCTCCCTTGGCTTTCCACATGATATAAACCGCGCGATTGCTGGGATCAGTTTCTGGCCCATCTTGACCTTTTAATCCCAGGCCATGCCCTTCGATCAAGTAACCCTTTTTCTCCGGAACGACGCTTACCGATTGTCCCCGAATGCCGATAAACTGGAACAACCCGTTAGCATCCGTTTGCGTTTTTTGAGAATCGCCGTGGCCAATTGTCAGATTGATGTTGAGTGTCACATCAGCCCCGACCACAGGCTGGCCGTGTTGGTCAATGACCCTTCCATAAAAATCCTGGGATTGATTGTCCCTCAAGCTCATTAGCTCGGCCATGGCTGCTCCCTGATCTAATTCGCCATTATGGGAAGCGTTCATAATGGCCACCGTCAAATTACTCGCAGCCGTACGAGAAAGAGGCGGGTTCCGTGCCAGATTGGCTTTGAATGTCTCAGCGATCTGGACGTTTATCTTTTGGACCAGAGGCATTATGGCTTCGTAATAGCTTGGTGCGCCACCCCGTGGCAGCAGTTCGCCCGGAAGAGTTTGCCGGTGCGAAAATTGCCAGGAAAGGCGCAGATCAAAGTTCCGACGATCATTTGGCGGTCGGAAGTTCAAAATCTTGGAAAGCATCCATGGAACCTGTTCAATCCGTTGAAAAGCCGTCCCGCCGTTTGTCCGGATATCAATCTCCAATTCGCAATGCAGATCGGTTTTAGGCGTCATGGCTTCCATGATTTCAAGGCCAGTCGGTTGCTGCAGCTCGATTGGTACGGGTGGGCGGGCTAGCCGGGTGGGATCGACCCGACAACGAAACTTTTCCAGATTGCTCCAGCCGTCGCCCGACATTTCTTTTTCGGCATCCAGCGTTCCCGTGTCACCTGTGTCAGCGTTGTTGGGATCGGTTTGTGTGACGAGGACTTCGTAAATGTCCGGCAAACCATCACCGTCGCTGTCTTCACCCCAACCGGCCGTAAATTCTGGTTCCACAACCTCGGGCAAAAACCTCATTTCAGGCATCGCGAGTGGACTTTGACCACTGGACATCATCCCTTTTTTGTCAACTTGAAGATGAACCGGGTCGCGATTGGTGCCGGAGACGAAATAACCGCTGGCCCGCCATTGCGGGTCATTTTTGTCGCGCACCAGGAGTAAATATCGGCCGTAAGGAATGGGATTGCGTACCGTCAGTGCATAGCCGTTGGTTGTTCGCAGTGATGTGACCGGCCGGATTGTGGCCCGAATAGAGGTTGTATCGACCTGATCAAGGCGGGCGTGAAGCGGCGGCGAATAATGCGCCTGCATTCGATAAACCGGCTGAAAGAAAGTATCAACGTTGGTCTCGACGTAACGATAATCCTTGAGACCCGGCTGGCCTGGAATTCGAGCGATCTCAGCAAAAGGTCCCGTCACGAGAGGATCTTCACGTGGCGAGCCAGGAAAGCGTCCATACTGTGGACGAAAATTTGGCGGAAGATTCCCCCCATTGAAACCAAACTGTGAAGGAAGCGGGCGGTTGGTTCCAAATGCCCCTGGGCCGATACCGGGAGGTAAACGATTTGTCCCCCGCATTCCAAAACGCGGGTCGAATGGTGGCCGGTTGGTTCCGAACGCGCCGAACCGCGCCCCAGGGGGCAATTGAGAATATGGGTTGTTGGTCACCGGTCTCAGGGTGCGGTTCGCTCGCTCGATCAAAAAGTAATCCGGCACGGGACCATTCGCGGCTTGCCAGCTAAGAACAGCGCTGCCGTTGCGGTCACCATTCGCACCTCCGAAAAACTGCACGTTCAGCTTTGGACCGGGTGGTGGATACCACTGGAATGGATCCATGTTATTTTGGAATTTCTGGATATTAACCCAGCCGTCACCTTCCGGGTTGCCGTAAGCGTCAATGCCAACGCTGCCGAAGTATTTGAGTTGCCACCAATCGGGTATTCCAACACCCAAACTGTCAATCCACGATCGGACGCGAATCGTTCTGCTGTTGACGGCATTTGTGATCCTCAGTTCAAACGGCGTCCAATTTGTCAGCTCAGAGCCATAAACAAATCCCTCTGAAATCCAATTTGTCTTGCCCTGTTTGTATTGAAACTCATAGGAGACATCCGGTTGGGTATTGGAAAGAATCCCGGATGAATTGGTTTCCGAAAAATAGATCCCCAAATATTTGTCGCTTGGGATTTGAGCAAAAATACTGAAATGGATTAATAAAAGCGCACTGGCTATGGCACTGGGAAATTTCATGCGAACTCACTCATTTTGGCTCCGAACGATAAAAAACGGAAGGAATTTCGATTGATGCGGAACATGGCCCAGCCAGCGGGGATGATGGCCATGGAAAGAGAAGCAATTTCAATGAAGCCCTGCTGATGAGGCTGATCGAGGTGAGATTTTGCTTTTGCTTGCTACCCGACTGCGCTGGCTTACGATAAGCGGTACCAGCATGAATCGGGATGCAATGACGGGAAAAGTCATAATAAAGGGGACGCTGAATAATTAGCGCCTTCTCCAAAAATGAACGATACCAGCGCCACGCTCAGCCGGCTCGAATCTCATCTCTGGGAGGCGGCCAATATATTACGCGGACCGGTGGACGCGGCGGATTTCAAAACCTACGTTTTTCCCCTCCTCTTTTTCAAACGCATCTCCGATGTTCACGACGAGGAATTCCAGGCCGCGCTGACTGAAGCCGGCGGCGACGAGGAATATGCTAAATTTCCTCAAAATTACCGCTTTCAAATCCCCGACGATTGCCACTGGGATGATGTTCGTAAGGTAACGACCAATGTCGGCCAGGCGTTGCAGCGGGCAATGCGCGGAATTGAAAAAGCGAACCCCGAAACGCTTTACGGCATCTTCGGCGATTCCGCATGGACCAACAAGGACCGGTTGCCGGATTCGCTGCTGCGCGACTTGATCGAACATTTCGCCGCCATCAACCTCGGCAATCAGGCCGCCCAGGCGGACATTCTCGGCCAGTCCTATGAATACCTGATCAAAAAGTTCGCCGATGCCACCAATAAAAAGGCCGGGGAATTTTACACGCCCCGCTCCGTGGTCCGGTTGATGGTCAACATCCTCGATCCGCAGGAAGGCGAATCCATTTACGACCCGGCGTGCGGCACTGGCGGCATGTTGCTGGAAGCCATCCACCACGTGAAGGCAAACCACGGCGACGACCGCACGCTGTGGGGCAAATTGTTCGGCCAGGAAAAGAACCTGACCACCTCGGCCATCGCCCGGATGAACCTGTTCCTGCATGGCGCATCCGATTTTCAGGTGGTCCGCGGCGACACCCTGCGCAATCCTGCCTTTTTTCTCGGCGATAGCCTCGCCACGTTCGATTGCGTCATCGCTAATCCGCCGTTCTCGCTGGAGAAATGGGGCGACGAAGTTTGGACTAGCGACCCGTTTGGGCGGAATTTCGCTGGAATGCCACCGGGCAAAAGCGGCGACTATGCCTGGGTGCAGCACATGATCAAGAGCATGGCGGCCGGTACGGGCCGCATGGCGGTTGTGTTGCCCCATGGCGCGTTGTTCCGCATGGGCAAGGAAGGCGAAATCCGGAAAAAGATTCTCGGCATGGACCTGCTGGAAGCCGTCATCGGCCTGGGGCCAAATCTATTTTACGGCACCGGCCTCGCCGCCTGCATCCTCGTATTCCGCCAGCGCAAGAAAAAGGAGCGGAAGAAAAAAGTACTCATGCTCGATGCCTCCCGGGAATTCAAGACCGGCCGGGCGCAGAATGAATTGCTGCCGGAGCATGTAAAGCGCATTTACGGCTGGTATCACGATTACGCCGACGTCGTCGGCATCGCCCGCGTGGTGACGTTGGATGACATCGCCGCCAACGACCACAACCTGAACATCCCGCGCTACATTGAACCGATCAATACCCAGGAAGTTCTCACTGTGAGTGAAGCAATGAAGCAGTTGAACGCGAGTGCTGAAGCAGCATTTATCGCCGAGAAAAAACTCATGACGCTTTTGGAGAGAGAGAAATTGCTAATTTAACTAAAGGAAATGGAGTTATGATTAATGACCGTACCATCGCACAGGCATATTCCGAACTTCAGGCCACCTGCGGCGGCGTCCGGGAAGATTATTTTGGTCTACTCTATTTGGAGCAGGAACACAAAGTGCTCAGGGAAACGGCTATCAACCAGGTTGCATTCGGAGGTAATGATTACGGCATAGACGGTTTCCATTTCGATGAGCAGCGCCGCAATCTATATTTGTTCCAATTCAAATACACCAAATCTCACAGCCAGTTTAACGGCTCATTTCAGCGCCTCATCGAGGACGGTTTGGAGAGAATTTTCCTGGCTCCTAATAGGGATGACGCCAAAAACCAAGTCTTGTGTCAGCTCCGCGCCTGCCTCGTAAATAATCGCGCCCTGATTGACCAAATCTGTTTTCGTTGCGTTTTTACTGGTGACCCGGAGGAGGCGGAGCGCAGTAACGTGCTGGAAAGATTGCGGGAGGATTTGGAAAACAAGAACTACATCGCCGACCGGTTTTTTGGAGACCGAAAAGTTCCCATCCTCGTCGAGTTCCGCTCCACCACCGGGCGGGTGGCGCAAATTCGCGCTCCCAAGCCCGTCCTGCATTTTGATGTCCCATTGACCGACCTCGTGATCGTGGACGGTCCGGACGGGCAAAAATTGCATCTGGGTTTTATCCGTTTGGTGGACCTGCACCAGATGCATCGCGACCTCGGGCCTCGATTTTTTGATAGCAATATCCGTTACGGTTTGGGCGAAGGTGAGGCAGTCAATCGAGCCATCTCCGGGGCGCTAAAAAAAATCATTATCGAACAGACCGAAAAGCCATCCGTTTTTTCGTTCGACCACAATGGCATCACGCTTTACGCCGAGCAGGTTGACCAGCAAGACGGAAACTGCCGCCTAACCGCGCCCCGGCTTTTGAATGGTGCCCAGACCGTGACAACGATGGGTGGGTTCCTGGAAAAAAATAATGACAATCCAAAACTAAAGGAGGGTCGGGAGGTACTGAATTCAATCCGCGTTTTGTGTAAAATCATTACCAAGGCCGATCCAAAGTTCGTCACCCGCGTTACGGTCAACAACAATCGACAGAATCCGGTCGAGCCGTGGAATCTGCACGCCAACGACCTCATCCAGCTCGAGCTTCAGGATAAATTACGCGATGACGTTGGAATTTATTACGAACGGCAGGAAAACGCCTTTAGCCAGCTCGGCACGGAAGACCTTGCGGAGTATGGGATTCAGGAAGAATCGCGAGCGATCCAGATGATCAAACTGACCCAAACTTTCCTCCTCACCGACGGCTCCATCAGCCGCCTTTCGGAAATGCGCCGTGTGTTTGAAGAAGATCGGGTCTACGAACAGGTTTTCAGAGCCAACCGCTTGAAAGCCGATTCCAGGCAAATTCTTGTCTGCTACAAAATCCAATTCAATCTCCGCCGGTTCACCCATGAAATCGAGCAGAAGGGTCAGAATAAATACGCGTTTATCCATCGTTCGCGTAATCTCCTTTGGGCGCTGCTCTGCCAGGGTTTGTTAAATCACGAGGATCTTCAGGATATACTGGAAGCGCACGGCACCAGCATGTCGGTGGCCTACGAATACAAGGAGATTCTCAGTTGGCTGGCAACTTCGCGCGTGCGCCTGCTGCTTTCGGACTTGATGCAAGACCGCGACTATGCTGACAAAGTTGCCGAAGGCAATCTGAGTTTCCTGCGTACAGACACGGCGTTTGAAAAGTGCATGGTTAATGCGTGGAAAAAATGGAAATGGGTTCACAAGAAACTGCAATGACCCGCATCTCCCAACAGCAGCTTGAATCCTATCTCTGGGGCGCCGCCACGCTCCTGCGTGGTACGATCGATGCCGGCGACTATAAACAGTTCATCTTCCCGCTGCTGTTTTACAAACGCCTGTGCGACGTGTTCGATGAGGAAACACAGGTCGCGTTGACAGAATCCGGCGGTGACACAAAATTTGCCGCCTATCCTGAAAACCACCGCTTCCAGATCCCCGAGGATGCGCACTGGCGTCAGGTGCGCCAGGCGGCCAAAAATGTGGGCGCCGCGCTGCAAGCCGCCATGCGGGCCATCGAAACGGCCAATCCGGACAAGCTCTACGGAATCTTCGGCGATGCCCAATGGACCAACAAAGACCGGCTGTCCGACGCCATGCTGCGCGACCTCATCGAACATTTCAGCACGCTCAATCTCACCGTCGCCAATCTGCCGGAGGACGAGCTGGGCCAGGGCTACGAATACCTCATTAAAAAATTCGCCGACGATTCCGGCCACACCGCGGCCGAATTCTATACCAACCGCACCGTCGTCCATCTCATGACCGAGATGCTCGATGTGCAACCGAGTGAATCCGTCTATGACCCCACCTGCGGCTCTGGCGGCATGCTGCTGTCCTGCGTCACTCACCTGCGCCGGCAGAAAAAGGAATGGCGCAACGTGAAGTTGTTCGGCCAGGAGCGGAATCTCATGACCTCCTCCATCGCCCGGATGAATTGTTTTCTTCACGGCATCGAGGATTTCCGGATCGAACGCGGCGACACGCTCGCCGAGCCCAAGCTCGTCCAGGGTGATCACCTCATGCGGTTCGATGTCTGCCTGGCCAATCCGCCCTATTCCATCAAGCAATGGGACCGCGACGCTTTCGCCTCCGACCCGTGGGGGCGCAATCTTTACGGCACGCCGCCGCAGGGCCGCGCCGACTACGCCTTCTGGCAACATATCCAGTGCAGCCTCGCGCCCAGGACCGGCCGCTGCGCCATCCTCTTCCCGCACGGCGTGCTGTTCCGGCAGGAAGAGGCGGACATGCGCCGCAAGCTCATCGAAGCCGACGCCATCGAATGCGTGCTTGGCCTCGGTCCGAACCTCTTCTACAACTCGCCAATGGAAGCCTGCGTCGTCGTCTGCCGCGCGGCCAAAACCAAGGCCCGCAAGGGCAAAATCCTTTTTATCAATGCCATCAACGAAGTCACCCGCGAACGCGCCCAAAGTTTCCTGACCGACGACCACCTACAACGCATCGTCAAAGCCTACAAACAGTTCCAGAACGAGCCCGGTTTCACCCGGGTCGCCACACTGGAGGAAATTTGCGCCAAGGACGGCAACCTGAGTATCCCGCTCTACGTCGCACCCCAGGCCATCACTGACCCAGCGGCTGGCGATCAAAATGCCTCTGCATTGCCGACTGCCCTCTCGTCCTGGCTGGAAAGTTCGCGTAAACTTCGGCAACATTTTGAATCACTTTTGCACGTCGGGACAATACGCAAGACAAAATGACCAAGCCAAACCGCAAACTCACCATCATGGTCTCCTCGACCGTTTATGGCATCGAGGAGCTCCTGGATCGGATCTACACACTCCTGACCGCCTTCGGCTATGATGTCTGGATGTCACACAAAGGCACCCTTCCAGTCCGCTCTGACCGCACTGCCTTTGAAAATTGCCTGGCGGCTGTGGAAAAGTGCGACCTCTTTCTCGGAATCATCACGCCACACTATGGCAGCGGCCAGGACGACAAACGACCCGATGAACCGTCCATTTCCCATCAGGAAATCCAGAAAGCCATCGCGTTGCGGAAACCTCGCTGGCTGCTCGCCCATGACCATGTGGTCTTTGCCCGGCTGCTGTTGAACAACCTCAATTTCAAAGGCAAGGCGGGCCGGAAGGCTTTGAAACTCCGAAAAAACCCTGTTCTCGATGATCTGCGGGTACTCGATCTCTACGAAGATGCCACCATCGACATTCCTGAGGTGGCGTTGGCCGAACGCGATGGAAACTGGGTTCAAAAATTCCGCTCCACCGAGGATGGCTCACTCTTCGCCGTTGCCCAGTTCTTCCGCTACCAGGAGGTGGAGCAATTTATCAAAGAAAATTTTGAATCCGGTTCACCGCTGCCAAAAAAGGGAGGTGAAGCATGAGTCCGGATCAAATCCAGAAACTGCTTTCCCTGGGTGAAGGCCAGCGCCTTGAGTTCAAGTCCGGCATCAAGAATGTCGAGGCGCTGGGCCGGGTCGTTTGTGGCCTGCTCAACACCGCCGGCGGCTACCTCATCTGTGGTGTGAAAGACCAGGGCACGGTGCTCGGCGTTGATGCGTCGGCAGACGCCGTTGCGGCCTTGGAGAAAGAAATCCATGACGGCATTGCCCCGAAGGCACTCGTCGAAGTGGAAATTGAGCAGCTCGAAGGCAAGCCGATCATCGTCATCGAAGTTCCGGCGGGCAAAGACGTGCCCTATGCGTTCCGCAATACCATCTATATCCGCACGGGCGATTCCACCCGGCCCGCCGATCCGGAAACCATTCGCGACATCGTCCTGCGCCGCCAGACCGAACCCGAGCGATGGGAACGTCGCTTCTCCGTGGCCGACTTGGAAGCCGACCTTGATGCCGACCAGGTTCGTGCGGCGGTGGAGGACGCGAAAAAAGTCCGCCGCGCTTTTTTCCGCGATCCGCAGAATCCACAAATGGTGCTGGAGGACTTTTCCGCCGCCAAACTCGGGCGGCTGACCAATGGTGGAGACGTCCTCTTCACCCGCAACCCGGCCGCTCGCTTGCCGCAGATCCGTATCCGGGCTATGCGCTACAATTCGGACAAGGCCGGGGACACCTACCGCGACATGAAGTCATTCGAAGGCCCTCTTCACGTCATCTTCGAGGATGCCTATGGCTTCATTGTCCGCAATACGCCAACCACTGCCCGGTTCACAAAAGGCCAGCCCAAGCGGCAGGATTCACCGCTCTACCCGGAAGATGCCGTCCGCGAGGCGCTCATCAATGCCCTCGCCCATCGCGACTACAGTTCGCCATCGGGAGGCGTCAGCATCCATATCTTCCCGCAGCGCCTCGAAATCTGGAATTCCGGCGGGCTGCCGGATGGCGTCACCACCGAAAACCTGAAGCAGGGGCACATCTCCGTCCTGCGCAATCCGGATATTTCCCATGTTCTCTACCTTCGCGGCCTTATGGAAAAAGCCGGGCGCGGCAGCGTCCTCATGATCCAGCAGTGCCGGGACAACGGCCTCTCGGACCCGGAATGGAGGTCCGATGAGAAACTCGGCGTCACCGTCACTTTCCGCGCCCCGGAAGTCACCCCGGAAGTCACCCCGGAAGTCACCCCGGAAGTCACCCCGGAAGTCAAACGGCTCATCAAACACCTGGAAGGCAGCATGCTCCGTCGCGAACTTCAGGCTGCCATGGCGCTCAAGGACGATGAACACTTCCGCAAAGCCTACTTGCTGCCGGCACTGGGTGCGGGGGTCATCGAAATGACCGAGCCGGAAAAACCCAAGAGCAGCAAGCAACGCTATCGCCTCACCGCGCTGGGCCAACGACTGCGTTCGCAATCATCATCATGACCATGTCCATGTCCACGACGACGTCCATCACCATCATATCCATCATGATGATGGCCAGGACTAGGGCCATGAGCACCATGGTGAGCATGATGATGACTACGACCATGGCCACCACGACAACGACGGCGACGACGACATCATCATCATCATCACCAGCAACAGCAGCAGCAGCACCACTGAAACCAACAGCGACAACCGCACCGACGGCGGCGGCGGCGGCAGCGGCGACAGTGGTAAAATCGAATGCAGCAGGTTTAACTTTTTAGATCGATGAAGCTCTCAGACACACAACAGCAGGCGCTGAGTTTTTACAACCAACACTACAAGCCTGTTTTCGACAGCTCACTTAGAGAGGCGCGTCCGGTGAAAATTGCTGATCCCGATGACAAGGGGCGAATTTGCCGATTCTGCAGCAAAGGCCAACCTGATGTGACGTTTAAGAGCGTTGCCCATGCAGTGCCTGAGTTTCTTGGCAACAAATCACTCATTTCGATGAATGAATGCGACACCTGTAACCAGGCGCTGGCCAAACAGTACGAAGATGATTTGTCAAAATGGTTTGGGCCGATGCGCGCGGTTTCGCAAATCAGGGGCAAAGCCGGTGTGCCCACCTACAAGAACAAGAACATGCGTATCGAGACGGGCACTAGTGGCCTTGAGATCAGTGTTGTCGCAGAGAATTTGGAATCACTGTTAGAGTTCGATGGTCCATTCACATTCACCCTGCCGGTCACAGCCAAGTCGCAACCGTTTGTTCCCATCAACGCCGCTAAGGCGCTGGTAAAGATTGCATGTTCATTGTGTCCTCCGAGCCTGCTGAGCGAATGCAAGCCGGCTATTGATTGGCTCATGGGCCGCGTCCAAGCGCGCATGTCAATGTTCCCGGTGTTGTTTGCCTTCACCCCCGGGCCGATGCCTTATGCCGATGGAAAGGTGCTTCTGCTTCATCGAATCACCAATGAGAAGTATCCACTCATCTGGTGCATCGTTGCGACGGCAAACTACCGTTTTCAATTCTTCGTTCCATTTTGCCCGGCGGACAATTGGATGCTGAAAGAACAAACCGTTCAGCTAAGTTTTCACCAGTTTCCGGACGTGTTCGGTGACGACTGGCCACACGGCAAAACACGTTTTGGTGTGATGGATTGGGCGAGCACGCAGCCGGTAAAAAGCGAGCAATCATTCAGTTTTCACGTTGAACGTGCGGAAAAGGGCAAACCATCCCAACCTTCGAAAAAGGAATGATTGTGATCGATCCAGGCTCCGGCATTGGAATGCTTCTTGGCCTGCTTGCGTGGCTGAGAAGCGAACTCGGCGGCAGGTTTTCAAAGGACGAAATACTGAAGCGTCTGGCGTCCCAGGACACGGTCCGTGATTATCTGGAGTGGCTTCGAAAAAAAGATCAAGCTCAACTGCTGACTGAAATCGAAGGTCTCAAGGGCGAGTTGATGGGCCAGTTGCCGGCAATTGCCAATCAACTTTCAACGCTGGCCGGGCAAATTCGATCGGCCGCTGGTGACCTGACGGCACGCATTGATGAACTCGATGCCAGGATTCTTCCTCCGGCTCTCTATTCTACGCCACTCGAAACGAGAGTTGGCGCGGCTATCACATTGCGCGGGCGCGAACATGAAATTGAATTTCTCAAAAATCAGTCCGGCGACGCCCTATTAATTGGTCAGCCAGGTTCGGGAAAAACTTTCTTGCTTCAAGAGTTTGCGCGAATCGCTCCAGCCCAGTTTTTGCTTACAAACGACGCTGATAAGGCGATCAGCGCCATTTTGGTCCGATGCCCATCCATCGTGATCATTGATGACGCCTGGCAACGGCGGGAACTTATCAAGCGGCTCCGGCATATGCGATCTGACCAGAGATTGCCATTCCGTCTTCTCGCCGTTTGTTGGCCTTTTGAAAAAGAAGAAATGCAGCAGACGCTCCAGTTAACTCCGGATAAAATCCTTGAGTTGGAGCGACTGACACGCCCATTGATCGTGGAAATCATTCAAGAGGTCGCTTCCTTGCGCCATTTGAGAGTGAGCGACGACTTCCTTCGAGTGGCAACCAAACAGGCCCGGGGGTTGCCCGGTCTCGCCGTGTCCTTGACGACGACGGCGATCGATTCCTCGGGACAGGATTTCTTTTCCGGCAAGATTCTGTTGAATCAGTTGGGTGTGTTCATGCAGCAGCATGTTGGACGCGATGCCAGTGTGATCCTTGCCGCCTTCGCCTGTGGCGGTGCCCGCGGCATCGGTGTCACTCAGGTAGCCCGGGCTCTTGGAAAAAACATCGCTGAAACAAAGGCTGCTGCCGATCGGATTGCACTGGCAGGGACGCTTGAGCAAACTGGGAAAGACACCCTGGCCGTCCAGCCTGAGTTTCTCAGATCTGCTTTGATTACCCGCGAGTTTTTTCCCCGAGAAGGTGCAGGATTGGGCTGGGCCCTGTGCGAGCAGCTAATCCTGTCATCTGCGGACCCGCCTTCTGGCTACCTGGAATTATTTTCTGCCCGCGCTTCAGCCGGAGCCGAGGTCGAAGACGAACTTCTCCGCCGTATTGCAAAAACGCTTAATGATTCCCGCATTTGGACCAAGCTTGCCTGGCTAAGTCCTCGAAATTGCAGCTGGGTGCTATCAAATACCGGTGATGTAACAGCGGACATCAAACGATCTGCCCTGTATCACGAACCGTATGAAATCTTACCCATGATGCTCAACGGAGCATCGCATGAGGAGCGCGCGCTACACACTGCTCCAGAAGCCGATATACGCCTCATTAGAGACTGGATCGGTCAGGCCAGCGCGGATGAGGCATTCAGCCGGCGCCAACTGCTCTTTGATATCGTTATCAAATGGATGAGCTCTGGCGGAGAAGTCGGGACAGCCTTCGACGCGTTCTCTCAAGTATTCGAATTGAATTACGAAACAACCGACACCGATCCAGCGCAACTGAATACAATCCGGCTTCGACACGGAATGATCAGCCTCGGTGCGGTGAAACAGGTTTTCGGCCTTTGGCCCCAATTTATCACTGTCGTCCGAAAACAGGAAAAAATTCCCTGGTCCTCAGTAATTGAAATCATTGATAAATGGAGTTGTGCATTTTCCTCGTTTGGCTCACCGCTGCCGCCAGATTATGCCTCGTTCCTCAGCGGATGTGTGAAACAAATGGTTTCCGATATTATACCCCTGGCAAAGGGAATCGATCCCGTCGGACGCTGGATACTGCTGAAAGCAAATAGTTGCGGGCTCGAATTGACAGAAAGCCCGGTCAGCGCCGAGTTCATGCTTCTCTTCCCGGATGATCATTTCGATGACGATTACCAGAAATGGGAAGCCGCGCAGGCGTCAGCAGTTCAGGGCTTGGTTAATCGTTGGAAAGACCGCCCCATCTCAGACATCATTGGACAGTTTTCCGACTGGATGAGACAGGCCGAGGAACTCGGCGGTCTGTGGTCACAAATGCCTTGGATATTCTGTTCCAAATTGGCGGACCAACGTGCTCTTTCCCCGGCCGAACTCACATTTGTTCTGGACCGGCTGACATCCCAATATGCCACCCCATTCGTCAGAAAAGCCCTTGAGGCAGGACTCAACGGCACGATCCTCGAACGCTGTCTCGCCAGCGATGACTTTTACAGAATCCTGGTCGAACCCGCACTGACCGGACAGGCACCTCATCTTTACGACCGGATCAGTGATCTGCTCCCAAAACAAACCGGGCTCGTTCGGGTCCTCTGCATCCGCCGCGAAGTGCCTGACGAAACGTTGCAGCGACTTCTACAACATCCGGACATTCACGTTCGACTTGAAACCGCCTTGGGAATGTTCAGGTCCACCACGCCCCATGTCATTGCCGCCGAACATCAGAAACAATGGCGGTCAGTGATCATCGAGGGGCTCTCCACCATCCTGGTTCAGGCAAGTCGTGACCACATCCACGATCTTTCAGAATTGCTGGATGTCGATCCCTCCATGGCGCTAGAAATTCTTGAGAATCTATTTGCATCCGGGCGCAAGTCCCACAGTCTGATTGCCGACGATCTCCGCTCGGAACTTGTGCGACGGCTCAATAAAGACGAACGCAAAACCCTGTTGCCCAAATGCAAGGGTTTGTTTTACTCCGACATGCCTCAGATGCTCATCGGCGGCGACCTGGACCTGTACAAGCAATTGCTGGAAGACAAGGAACTGGAACGATTTCATCTGGATCCACTTATTGGTGATCCCACTAACCCGATTTGGATCGCCAGGGCCAAGTTGGCTCTGGCGGCGGGTTATTCTCCAATGGACATTGCAATCGCCACTCAAAGGGGTGGTTACAGTTGGACAGGTGGGCTGTCCGGCTATTACCAACAATGGGTGGACCGATTTGAGACCCTGAAGAAAAGTGGCGATCCTGACTTGCAGCGCATCGCCGAGGAAGGTTTGAAATGGGCAATTCCCGAACGCGACGCCCATCGACGCAGCGAGAAGAAGGAGGAAATCGATGGTTGACAAAAAGAAAGCTCTCCAGCCCAATCCCAATTGGGCCAGACTGCCGCTGTTTGATCGCAAGGGGTGGAAGCGGATGGCATTTGGGCAGTTTGCCGACAGCGTCAACGAGCGCGTTGAGCCGGCGGATGCGGCGGAGGAAATTTACGTCGGCCTGGATGATTTGGATTCCGGCAGCTTGCACATCCGGCGCTGGGGCAAGGGCAGCGATGTCATTGGCACGAAGCTGCGGTTTCGAAAGGGCGACATTGTTTTTGGGCGACGCCGGGCGTATCAACGCAAGCTGGCGGTGGCGGAGGTGGATGGCATTTGCTCGGCGCACGCGATGGTGGTGCGGGCCAAACCGGCGGTGGTATTGCCGGAATTCCTGCCCTTTCTTATGATGAGCAACAAGTTCATGAAGCGCGCCGTGGAGATTTCCGTCGGGTCACTTTCGCCCACCATCAACTGGACGACGCTCAAGCTGGAGGAGTTCGACCTCCCCCCGCTCGACCAGCAATGCCGCATCGCCGAAATCCTCTGGGCGGTGGATGAAACTGTTGTTACAGGTGCAGAAAATTTGACTGCGCTTTCGTCACTCAAGCAAGTCGCGATGGAGGAATACACGCTTTTGAGGAAGCCCATTAGATCAGGTCGAGCAGATAAAGCAGAATGTCCAATGCGACAGCTCGGCCAGGTTGCGGCATTCCAATACGGCCTGTCTTGCCCGCTAAAAGAAAGCGGCGATTATCCAATTCTACGAATGATGAATTACGACGAAGAACTCGTCGCCGCGACTGATATGAAGTTTGCCGACATGCCCGCTGAAGTCGCAACTGAGTTTGAAGTCAGAAAGGGCGACATCCTTTTTAATCGTACGAACAGTGCCGACTTGGTCGGAAAAGTCGGCATATTCACTTTGGATGGCTGTTATCTTTTCGCGTCCTACCTTGTACGCGTGCAAACGAATCGGACGGTTCTCTTGCCCGAGTTTCTAAACTATTATCTGAATAGTCCGCATGGCCAGAATGCCGTCCGTGCGTTCGCTACTCCCGGCGTGAGCCAGTCGAATATCAGCGCTGGCAATTTGAAAAAAGTGGAAGTTCCTGTTCCTTCAATTCGCCAGCAAGAAACAGCCATTGAAGAGTTGAATAGAATCGCAGCAGCAAAGCGTACTTGTCGAAGCCATGAATCGACGCAACGCGCCCTGCTTCTAAATTTTATTAATGTGATTTTGGGAGAACAGCCATGAGCTTCAACGAGTCAAATACCGTCGAGCAGATGATTCTCGTTGGCTTAAAATGAATAAGCGTTTGACACCATCTTTTATTGAGCTGACCCATGACGCCCTCCTCAAAGCGTTTTGGTATAAGCCAACTCTTCGCCTGTTTCTCCAGCAACACGGAGTGAAGGGATCGGTGCTCGCCCAGTGGCATTCAGACCAGAGCAAGCGCGACTATGTGGATTGGCTATGGCCGCAACTCGTTAAAACGGACCGAGGCCATGAGGCAATTTTGGATATGGCTAGGTCACTCGCTGAAATGAATCATTTTCCCGACCTCGAAAGGAAGGAAGACACAAAGGTCCGTATCCCGGAAGCAAAAGAAGCAATTGCACGTCTAAAGGAGCAGGTCAAAAAGATCAATGCAACAATCGAGGAATCTATAGAGGCAGCGGAGCGGCGAAAGGTTGCCCGGGAGGAAATGTCAAAACGACTCGCTGCCCAACAATCGTTGGTGAAATTGCAGGAGCAACTTTCGGCTATGACACCTCAACTTGGCACGCGGGATGGCGGTTATGCCTTCGAGCGATGGTTTTATGACTTGGCAATCTATTTCGAACTGGACGGGCGGCCAGGATACAAAGCAGATGGCCGACAGATTGATGGGGCGATTACGATCGAAGGAACGACATTCCTGCTGGAAACCAAATTCACCAAAGAACCCATCGGATCACCAGACGTGGACACCTTCATGGCAAAGATTGAATCCAAGTCGGACAATACCATGGGGTTGTTTGTTTCGATTTCGGGTTTTAACGATGGAGCAATCAAGGCTGCGTCAAAACCGAAGACGCCGATGCTCTTGCTTGACCACAGTCATATCTTCAATCTCATACTTCGTGGTGTGATGCGTCTACCGCAAGTCGTTTCACGGATCAAACGTCACGCCTCGCAAACTGGTCGGGCTCATTTGCCAGCATCTGATTTTTGAAAGAAGCAACTTTGCCCAATCCATCAACGGCGGGCAGATGCAACTGCCGCGGGCGTTTTGTTGAATCGGTTTGATGTGGTCAAATCCCGTGATCGCCGCTAAATTTTGAATCCATGCTGGCTGCCGGGACCATCGCTTACACCGTTGGCACGCCTCCCGTTGTCGGGAAGGGCGTGTCATGGTCAAAGCAGGAAACCGAGGCCGCCGTCAAAGGCCCGGTGGCCGCCGTCGTGCATGACGACGCCGGCAACGAGGCCATCAACTCGCTGTTGAACGGGTTGTCGGAAACGGGATTCACCACCACCCACGTCAGCGCAATGCTCACCCAGGCCGAGACGGCGGAGAATTGGCGCGTCGGCGAGGCCGTGGCGGAATGTTATTTGACGCACCATCGGGACTGTCATTTTCCCTGGCCGGATGGCCGCGATATCCGTAAGCGCGGTTCCAGTCTGCCTGGCGCGGATTTGGTGGGTTTCCAAAAAGAAGGAGCGAAAAACCGGTTCGCATTCGGCGAAGTCAAAACTTCCAGCGACGCAGCCTATCCACCCGGCGCTTGTTACGGCACCACCGGATTAAAACAGCAGCTCGAAGATTTGCGCGACAGCACCGTGATCCGGGATGATTTGGTTCGGTATCTGGCCCATCGCGCCACGACTGGCGTGACCTGGAAAGCCCAGTTCGTGGATGCAGCGCAACGCTATTTTGCCAACAAGACTGACGTGCGCGTGTTTGGCATGATGGTTCGTGACGTGAAACCGCATAAAGACGACGTGCGTGCGCGCGTCACCGCCCTGGCCAAGGATTGTCCGGCTCAGATGGGCATCGAACTACTGGCGATTTATTTGCCGGAGCAGAGCATTCAGAATCTCAGTCAACTCGCCACCCGACCACAGAGCGGAGGTGCCGCGTGAACGTCACCCACGAAACACTGGCCAAGGTAGATCAGCACTGGTCGGTGCAGGCCGTTGGCGAGACCGAACGCAAACGCGGCTTGGACATTGCCAACGTGCGCCTTGTCAATAAAGCCATTGGCGAACAATTGACGCTGAATGTTCCCGCGCCGCGCCATGGTGATAATGATTTGCTTTCGCGGCTGGCATTGGCCTACGAAACTGCCGCGATTGAGGGACTTGAAGCGTTTCTCAACAGCACTTCCGGCGACAAGGCCCTTAGTGAACAATGTGCCGCCGGCGCCTGGCGTGCGTTTGAAATTGGCCGCATGGTGCCGCCGTCCCAGGACACCGACCGGAGAGTTTTGTACCTGCTGCATTTGTCGGCACTGGCCTACTGTGGTGACCGCTGGACGGATTTGCGCCGTTGGTATCGTGATGAGCCCGAATTGTGCGCGGTGCCATCCGTAGCCGATGCCCCTTGGGACAAGCGGCTGCTGTATCGGTTGTTTGAATGCTGGATTCGGTTGTTCCGCAAGCAGAACTGGGACGACTTGGATCGCATTCGTGAAATCATCGTCGGTCTGCGGGAAGACCAGAAGGATTTTGAAGCGGCCGTTTTGAACGCGGAGTCGAATGCCGGAAACCGCACGATGGCACTCCGCTTGTTGGCCCTATATCACTGGGCCAAGGCATCCGAATTGCTCGCCAAGTTCATGTTGCAGGGCGAACCGACTGGCATCAACGCGCTGCTCACCAAACATTTTGACTCTGCCATCAAATCGGCAGCCGAGGCGACGGATTCCCAGCTTGAATTATTGATGCGTTGGTTACACGCAGCATCCACCCAGATGGTAGCCGGTTCCATCTGGCGAGTGGCGCGGGCCGTCAACTCGCGCGTGACCAAGTTTGTCCAGGAAGTGACAAAGCAACAGGGGCTGTTTGAGCTACTGCCACCACAGCGAGCGGCATGGTTGGAGCAAGGTTTGCTCGACCAAGCAGCCACGGCCGTGGTCATTGACATGCCGACTTCCGGCGGCAAGACATTGCTGGCGCAATTCAGAATTCTCCAAGCGCTCAACCAATTCGACGCTGAGAACGGTTGGGTTGCCTATGTGGCTCCAACGCGTGCATTGACCGCACAACTCGCCCGCCGCTTGCGCCGGGACTTTAATCCGATTGGCGTAAAAGTCGAGGCTTTGACCGGCGCGATTGAAGTGGATGCATTTGAGGAAGATCTGTTAAAACAAACTGGCGATAAACGCGCGTTTGACGTATTGATTTCCACGCCGGAGAAACTTCAACTGGTCATCCGCAACAAAAAGGTGCCGCGTCCGCTCGCGTTGGTGGTCATGGACGAAGCGCACAACATTGAAAATGAAACGCGCGGGATGCGGATGGAGCTTTTGCTTGCGACCATCAAGCAGGAATGCGCGAAGGCCAATTTCCTTCTGCTCATGCCGTTCGTTGAAAAGGCAGAGAAATTGGCACGTTGGTTGGCGGATGATGCAAAGGCGGGGCGTGCCATCAGCCTGGGCACAACGGCATGGAAGCCCAATGAGCGGATTGTCGGCATCTATCATGCCGAAGCCGATGACAGCCAGCGCGCCGGCTGGCGGATGCGTTTTGAGACATTGACCACCACGCCAAAAGCCATGCACTTAAAAGGCGTGCATCATGCCGATGGGGTCAAGCCGCTAGATGTCGCAAAGTCAAAGGTCATCAATAGCAGCGGTCAATGCGGTTTTGGACTACAGACCGCTGCAATGGCCAAGATATTTTCAGCTCGTGGCAGCAGCATCGCGGTGGCGACTCAGATTCCGCATGTGTGGACCATGGCTCGCGAGGCCGCAAAAGCGATGCCCGCCGCGCGCGTTAATCCGCCGGAAATCACGCTTTTTCAAAATTATCTCAAGGCTGAAATCAGCCCCAAGTTTGAATTGATTGACCTCTTGAATCACGGCATCGGCGTTCATCATGCGGGTCTGTCCGATGAAGCTAGGACACTCATGGAGTGGTTGACTGAGGAAGGTTTGATCAAAGTGCTCTGTGCCACCACCACCATCGCACAGGGCATCAACTTCCCAGTATCATCCGTGTTTCTTGCCTCGCACAACTATCCGTATGGCGTGCCAATGGCTCCGCGCGAATTCTGGAATTTGGCCGGCCGCGCTGGACGCATGAATCAGGACAGCGTCGGCGTGGTCGGCCTCGCCGGGGGCGCTGAGCCCAAAGAGATTGTCAAATATGTGAGCCAGGCCACGGGCGAACTGGTTTCGCGCCTGTTGGCCCTGGCTGACGAACTCAAAGAATCGGCCGTTGAACTGAATCTCCGAATCGTTGTCGAAGGCGAACAATGGGAAGATTTTCGTTGCTATGTGGCGCACCTTATCAACGAGAAAAAGAATCTCGATGCAGTTCTGGCCAGCACGGAAAACCTGCTGCGTAACACCTATGGTTATGATGCCCTAAAAAATTTGCCCGGAGGCCGCGAAAAAGCGGACAAATTGTTGGCCGTCACCAAAGCTTATGCAACCAAGTTGGCTCAAAATCCAGGTCAGACAGTATTGGCAGATATGACTGGGTTTTCCTGTGAAGGGGTGGCATTTGCACTTGCAGGCATGAATAAATTGGAGCGGCGACTGACCCCGGCTGATTGGACGGCGGAAGGGTTGTTTGGTCGCAGTTCAGGCATGGCAGACCTGTTTGGCGTCATGCTCCGAATTCCGCAGATCAGGCGTGGCCTTGAAGACATCACCGGCCCTGGGATTGATAAGACCCAGATTGCGGCAATTACTAAAGCCTGGGTTGGCGGCGAAAGTATTCACGAAATCGCGAAGAAATTTTTTAAAGGATCGGACGGCAGCACCGACGCCATCACTGATACCTGCAAAGCGATTTACAAGACGTTGGTGAACAATGGCACTTGGGGACTTGCAGCGTTAAGCAAGTTTTCAGGAATTGATTTCGACAAACTCTCTGATGACCAACGTCGTAAAATCAATGCGCTACCCGCAATGATTTATCATGGCGTCAAAACTGAAGCCGGTGTGTTGATGAGGATGAATTCTGTGCCACGTAGCGTTGCGGAAAAACTCGGAGAAGTATTTGAGAAAAAAATCGGCGCGGTTGCGAATGGCCAAGGTATTCAGGCCGCACGCAGTTTCCTGAAGGATTTGGATGCTAGCGGTTGGGAGGCCGTGAAACCCGCTCACGCGCCATTGTCAGGAGCCGAATATCGCCGTATTTGGGAACTTCTGTCGGGAGAAAGCAGATGAGCTTTAACGAGGCAAATACGGTTGAGCAAATGATTCTCGATGCCGTCGAGAATCTGGGGCGCACCACCACCGGTGAACCTATACATGAACCGGGCGCAGGCGGTTCGCTCGGTGCGGACTTGCGTCCAGCCACTTGGTGCTACGTGCCGGGAGTTCAAGTTCCAAGGCAGCCCGGTGATGTGACGGTGGAATCATGGTTGCGCGAAGCGTTGGTGAAATTGAATCCGGAAATCGCCGCCCAGCCCGACCGCGCCGACGAGGTGATTTACGCGTTGCGGGCCATTTTACTGTCCGTGCAGGCGGATGGCCTGGTCCGGGCCAACGAGAATTTTATGGCTTGGTTGCGCGGCGAGAAAACCATGCCCTTCGGCCGCAACAGCGAGCATGTTTCCATCCGATTACTTGACGCCGCCCAGCCGGCGAACAACCGGTTCACCGTGGTCAACCAATGGACGTATCAGTCGGGCGCGGTCACGAAACGGTTCGACGTGGTGTTTGTGGTCAACGGTCTGCCGCTGGTCATCGGCGAGGCCAAAACGCCCACACGCAGCGCCGTGACGTGGTTCGACGGTGCGTTTCAGGTGAATGAGATTTACGAGCGCCAGGTGCCGGCCATGTTCGTGCCGAATGTGTTTTCCTTCGCTACCGACGGCAAATGTTACCGCTACGGCGCCATCCGCATGCCGATTGAAATGTGGGCGCCATGGCGCACGCGTGAAAATGAGCCGGAAGGCTCCCTGGCGGACGTGCGCCGCACGGTCGAATCTATGCTCCGGCCCGAGGTGATGCTGGATATCCTGCAAAGTTTCAATCTGTTCGCCACGGACAAGAAACATCGCCGCATCAAGGTCATCTGCCGGTACCAGCAGTATTTCACCACCAACCAGCTCGTGGACCGCGTGGTGAAGGGCTATCCGAAAAAGGGCCTTATCTGGCATTTCCAAGGCAGCGGCAAGTCATTGCTCATGGTCTTCGCCGCCCAAAAACTGCGGCTGCATCCCAAACTGGGCAATCCCACGGTCATGATCGTGGTGGACCGTATTGATCTCGACACGCAGATCACCGCCACCTTCAACGCCGCCGATGTGCCGAACATGATCGGCGTGGCCACCCGGCAGGAATTGCAGACGTTGCTCGCCCAGGACGTGCGCAAGGTGCTCATAACCACGATTCACAAGTTCGGCGAGGCCGGCGGCAAGCTGAATGACCGACCTAATATTATAGTGATGGTGGACGAAGCCCACCGTACCCAGGAAGGCGACCTCGGCCGCAAAATGCGCGAGGCCTTGCCGAATGCATTCCTGTTCGGCCTCACCGGTACACCTATCAACCGGGCGGACAAGAATACCTTCTGGGCTTTCGGCGCGGACGAGGACGAAAAGGGTTACATGAGCCGCTATTCGTTCCAGGAATCTATCCGGGACAAGGCCACCTTGCCGCTGCATTTCGAAGCGCCGGAGGTGAAGCTGAAAATCAACAAGGCCGCGATTGATGAGGCTTACCGCGCCATCACCGGCAACCTGAGCGAGCAAGACAGGGACGACCTCGCCAAACGCGCGGCCAAGATGGCCGTGCTGGTGAAAAACCCGGAGCGCGTCCGCGCCGTGGTGAACCATATCGTGCAGCATTTCCAGTCCAAGGTGGAACCGAACGGCTTCAAGGCGCAGGTGGTGACGTTCGATCGCGAATGTTGCGTGCTCTATAAGGCGGTCATGGACGAGTTGATCGGCCCGGAATCGAGCGCCATCGTCATGTCCACCGCGCCCGGCGACCCGAACGAATGGAAAGCCCACAATCGCGACAAGGACGCCGAAGAGAAGTTGCTCGACGGCTTTCGCGATCCGGCCGACCCGCTCAAATTCGTCATCGTCACCGCCAAGCTGTTGACCGGTTTCGACGCGCCCATTCTCCAGGCGATGTATCTGGACAAACCGTTGCGCGATCACAATCTGCTCCAGGCCATCTGCCGCACGAACCGTCCATTCGGCCAGGAAAAGACCCACGGCCTGATCGTCGATTACATCGGCATATTCGATGACGTGGCCCAGGCGCTGGCATTTGACGAAAAATCCGTGCGGCTGGTCGTTTCCAACATTGATGAGCTGCGCAAGGTGCTGCCGGTAAAGATGCAGAAATGCCTGGCGTTTTTTCCCGGCGTAGACCGGACGGTGGGTGGTTACGAAGGTTTGTTGGCCGCTCAACAATGCCTGCCCAATAACGAGGTGCGCGACAAATTCGCCGCGGAATACTCCGTGCTGGCCAACATCTGGGAAGCGCTGTCGCCCGACCCGTGCTTGAACGCCTACCAGACTGATTACCGCTGGCTCACGCAGGTTTATGAATCCGTCAAGCCGCCCAGCGGCAACGGCAAATTGCTCTGGCACGCGTTGGGCGCAAAAACCATCCAGCTCATCAATGAAAATGTCCACGTCGAATCCGTGCGGGACGATATCGAGACGCTAGTGACGGACGCGCAGGTGATGGAGGATTTCCTGAAAAACACGGACCCGGCCAAGCGCGGAAAACAGATCGAAATCACCATCATCGCCCGGCTGCGCAAACACCTGGGCAATCCCAAGTTCACTGAATTGGGCGAACGCCTGGAAAAAATCAAGGAACGCCAGGAACAGGGATTGATCTCCAGCGTGGAATTTCTGAAACAGATGCTCGAACTGGCCCAGGACACCCTGAAAGCCGAGCGGCAAACCGACCCGGTCGAGGAACGCGACAAAGCCAGGGAAGCGCTCACGGAACTGTTCCAGGAAGCCAAGACCCGGAACACACATATCATCGTCGAGCGCATCGTGGCCGACATCGACGACATCGTGAAAAAAGTGCGGTTCGACGGCTGGAAAGCCACCACTCAGGGCGAGCGCCAGGTCCAGCAGGCCCTCCGCCGCACCCTCCTGAAATACAAACTGCACACCGACCAGGAATTATTCGACAAAGCCTACGCCTACATCCGGCAATATTATTGATGGTAGAAATTTCGTGGGGTTATGATTCGGTTCTGGTTTTCAAACGAAAAGCTTATCGACCAGGGTTTAAAACTGGCCTGGTTTGGTGTGTTTGTTTCTTTCATTGGACTCGTCGTTCCAGACATGAAATGGCTCTCTGGGTTCGGCCTCGGAGGAACGATGGTAGGACTCATCCTCCGACATCGCGCGGAGTATCTAAAAAAACTTCAAGCTACCCCACGCGAGCTTTCTCCCGAACAAGCCGACAAAATCTTAAGGTCATTGGAGCAGGTTCCCAAAGAACGTATGACGGTGGGGTTCTTTGGGCAGGACCCCGAAGCAGAGCAGTATGCCCTTCAGATTAAGACTTTGCTCGTGTCTGCCGGATTCACAATCGTCCGGCTGGAAGGTTTTATGGTATTCAGGTTAAGCCATGGCCTGGAAGTTATAGCATATAAGTCGGATTCCAATATTCCCACTGCCACCGGAATTTGTGATGCGTTTCAGAATGCAGGAGTTCCCATCAGAATGGAGACAAACCCTAACAAAATGGATCCGGCAATCAGTTTGAATGTTCACGGAAAGCCAACTCAGCAATTATGATATGAGTACTAAAGACCTCGGTAGATTACAGAAAGTGGATCTGCGCGAAGCGTGGAGCTCTGAGTGCAGCGGTTTCACACCGTGGCTGGCGCAGGAAGAAAATCTGAAACTGCTGGGAGAAACAATTGGAATTCAGCTGGAGCTGGAATCGCAAGAGAAGGATGTCGGCCCATTCCGTGCAGACATTCTGTGCAAGGATACCGCCACGGATGACTGGGTGCTTATTGAGAATCAACTTGAGCGTACGGACCACTCACATCTCGGACAATTGATCACCTACGCTGCCGGTTTGAATGCCGTGACTATCGTCTGGATCGCCGAACGCTTTACTGAAGAACATCGCGCGGCCATGGATTGGCTGAACGAGCGGACTGATGAAAAGATCAACCTGTTCGGTTTGGAAATTGAACTTTGGCGGATCGGGGATTCGCCCATCGCTCCGAAATTCAACATTATCAGTCAGCCCAATGACTGGTCACGCACTGTGCAGCAGGCTGCAGCCGGTGGGGGTGAGGTCTCCGCACATAAGCAATTGCAGCTCCGGTTTTGGACCGCGTTCAAGGAATACATGGAGGAAAAGGGCAGCTTCGTTCGATGCCAGAAACCGTTACCGCAACACTGGACCAACCACGCCATCGGCCGATCAGGTGTGCATCTCACGTCAATTGCTTCAATTTGGAACTCCGAAACAAATGCCAGGGGGCCGGAAATTCGTGCCGAGCTTTATATAGACGGGCCAAATGCAAAGCCGGAGTTCGTAGCGCTCGAAAAGCAAAAAGAGACAATAGAGAAGGCTCTCGGATTTCCTCTGACATGGCACAATCCTGAACACAAAGCTATGTGCCGTCTTTATACGCGCAAGGATGCTGATTTTCTCAATGAAGCACTCTGGCCGCAGCATTTTGACTGGTTGCGCCAACGACTCGAAACAATGCACAAAGTTTTCGCGCCGATTGTGAAGAATCTGAAATTGGAGGTGGAGAGCGAAGCGCCTGCAAAGGAGAATTATGTCCAGTCACCGTGACCGCAATACACTCCTGGAAGCCGCGCGTATTCTGCGGGGCGAACTGGAAGCGCGATCTCAAGGCGGTGGCTTCCGCTCACAATTGAAGCTGAAGGCCGTGGATACTTATACCGATGGCTGGTGCGTAACACTCGGCCATACCATTGCTCCCAGGCTCAATTTGGAACTATGGCTGGATCGGTATCCTGTAACCAAAAATCGGCGATTCTATTATGGGTTTTACACCCCCCATCCGGCAGACATGAAATATTTGAAAGATCAACTGCCGCGCCATCTTCGTTCCGTGCGACAACTCTCTGATGCCGATTACGAAAAGGTGTCGCCGGGTGTTTGGCTTCTTCGCAAGCGATTGCAGCGCGATGAGTTCGACCGGCCAATTTACGAGGATTATAAGCGCTATATGAAGTCATTCTACGGTGTCTACGTTCCGATGGGGAGGCAATCGGTTAACAATGTGCGCCGGATGGTGAATCGGGCCGCCGATTTCTTTTCAGAGGTCATGTGGCTATTACCGAAAGGGGCGAAATTAGCGGAGGAAGTTTTGCCATATCCCCAGCACGAGCGATGGGTGGTGCGGAAGCATCTCGTGCGGGAACGCAGCCCGGAATTGGCCAGGGCCTGCAAACGGCGGGACGGATTCCGCTGCCAGGTGTGCAAAATGACATTTGTAGAGGTATATGGCAAAGAATTGGGATCGGGGTTCGCCGAAGCGCATCACCTGCTGCCGTTGAGCCGGAAGCGAGCGAATGAGAAGACCCGGTTGAAAGACTTGGTTACTGTCTGCGCGAATTGCCACCGCATGTTGCATTTGATGCGCGGACGAGAGCATGATCTGGAGGAATTAAAACGCGCCATGAAAAAGCAACGGAGAACAAAATGATCCCGGCAAAGTACCTACATGCTGAGACCTCGGCGTTTCGACTCCGTGTTCTCTACCATCCCCACCCCCGCCTTCAAAGGAGAATTGTGAAATGCGAGATATTAATCTGCCCATGACCCAGACGTATTCGATAACTATCGATATGCAGAATCTCGATCTGAGCAAGGCCGTCGATATAGGTGATGGTCGGCGCAAAGTTCCACTTGGGACTATTGTCGATGACCAAATAGCCGCAGTGGTTGAAACGGCCAGGCGGAACGGCGGAAAAATTCTTTACGCAACTACATCGATCGAGCAAACGCTGGAAAGTATTTTGCTCAATTATTTCATGGGGCCATTTGTCGGCCATGACGACAGAAGGGTCATGTTTGAGCATGAGGTTCTTCAGTCCTCAGCCCTGTCCTACAGGACAAAAAAAGAATTGGTGACAAAGATAATCAACATCGAGGCTCTTCTTGCGGGCAAGAAGAAAAGTACGGTTCAGGGGCATCTGAGCACGATCATGGAATGGCGTAACGCATTTGCTCACGGTAAGATTCAGCATGATACTCAGGCAGGTTGCTTCGTTCGGTATTACGCAGGCGAAACTAAAACGCTACTTCTTAGCGACAAGTATTGGGATGAAGTTGAGAAAACTTTCAAAGAATGCGTTGAGTTATTGAAGGAAGCCGAGCGGCAATTGGCAAATAAGCAGCAAATCAAATGAATGATCAGTTAATACAGGCTGCGCTGAAGCGCCTGCAGGCCAATACTGCCGCCGTTTTGGCTACCTCGTCCTCTGCCATCCTTCAGTCTTTGCCCGGCTTCAACCTGACAGGCTACCGCGCCTTCAAAGGGGAGTTGTGAGCCATGCCACAATTCGAGCGTTATATCGGGATTGATTACTCGGGCGCAGAAACGCCAATATCGAGTTTGAAGGCTTTGCAGGTGTATACTGCGGACTGGCTCACGCAACCCAAAGTAATCCCGCCACCACCAGGTTTGCGCAAGCACTGGACGCGGAAAGGCATCGCCGAATGGTTGGCATCGCAATTATCCACTCCAAAACCAACCCTCGTGGGCATTGACCACGCTTTTTCGTTTCCGTTCCGGTATTTCGAGAGGCATCGTTTGCCGACGGACTGGCCAAAGTTCCTGGAAGATTTCCAAAAACACTGGCCGACGGATGATGACCACACCTATGTCTGTTTCGTGCGGGATGGCAGTCGCGGGCAAGGCGCAAAACGTCAGGGCGATGCTTCATGGATGCGATTGACGGAGCTGTGGACCGCCGCCGCGAAGTCAGTTTTTCAATTCGACGTGCAGGGACAGGTGGCAAACTCCACCCACGCTGGGCTGCCTTGGCTACGGTTCATTCGGCAGCAGTGCGGTAACCGGGTGCATTTCTGGCCGTTCGATGGCTGGGAAATTCCGGGAGGCAGTTCGGCTGTCGTTGAGATTTACCCATCGTTGTGGATGAAACGATTTCATGTTGAAAATCGAAACGCCCACCAACAGGCGGCATACGCGGCCGCAGCCTGGTTGCGGCGCATGGACATGAGCGATTCTTTGGGGCAATTCCTGAATCCACCACTTGAGCCACATGAACGGACGCTGGCAAAGGTCGAGGGATGGATCCTTGGAGTAACTTGAAAGCCATGAAATCCGTTTAGTCCACTAACTGGACAGGACTTGCCAGAAAAAATCGGTTTTCAAGCCTGGTTCTTTAAAACGAACGGGACGGGAGCGTTTGAAAGTTACCCTGACAGGCAACGCACGGCAACTAACGTTATTTTAACAAAAGCATTAAAACGCTAATAGCGCCGATTCTTATTTTCACGGCTGAAAGTTCATTCCGCCCCACGCCACATGCGCCCGCGATACGGTTTGCCGATTATCCACTTCGGCACGATCATCAACGCCGCCAGCAGCCAAAATCCAAAGGCATAAACGTACACCGGCACAACGGTAAAACTCGGCCGCTCGCCGGTCGGCCAGTCAATCGGTCCCCACTGAGAGTCGATTGACGCCATATCGTTGATGTCACAACCGTATCGAAGAATGGTGTAAACATCATCGGCAAGGAGATACAGACCCAGCACGAACAGGATCAAAGCGGCGATAAGGCGCGCAATTCTCATGGGCGGCCAAGCAACCTGGATACCTCGGATGAAAGAATCGGGGACACCAGCCGCACTGTGGCATTGCTGTTCCCAAAATCAGCGACGGCATCCAATTCGGCCAAAGGGGTCACGAATTTGCAGGGAACATTGTTTGTTGGCACCTGGCCGAAATCATATTCGGCGTAATACGGTGTGATCCTGGTAACGGTCAATTTCCTGACGCTTGCCAGCGCCCTGAGTCGCGCGAAATAATCCTGCTCGTCAATTCCTGGAAGCACGATCGTAATATGCGATTTGATGCACTCGATAATTTGCCCAGGACTGGCGGTTTGATGGCTTTGGTCACGGTCAATATCTGACCAGCGAAGGCTGAAAAGTCGAATTTGTCCGTAACGACCGAGCTCCAGCGAGAAGCCCTCCGTGTCAGAACCGGAGTCATCGGCGGAAAAAAAGGCGACCCCGTCAAGTTGGCGGGAAAGAAAAATTCCCCGGCCACAAATAAAATTGGTCGTCTCCCTGCCGGTCGGGTCAATGTAGTATGAATGCGTAAAGAATGATTCCTGAACCAATTGTTTTGGATCCACCCCAAGTTGAGGTGCGCATTCCCAGGCGCGTTTGGCGATGGCGCTGTCGCCGGGAATGCTGTCAGGCGAGGCATCCTTGTAATTGGGCGATACAAAATTCATCGAGGCCTCGCCGGGATTGATGAAAAAATTGCAGACATTCAAGCACGGACAAGGCGGTTCCGCTTCAATGCAGGTTGTGTTTGTCGAAGGTTTAAGAAAACCTTTGCTCTGGAGTGAACCCAGGACGATGGCATTGGAAATCACCGTGGCGGAAAAAATCCGGGGCAAGTTCCTGTGATAAACCCAAAATGATTTCGGCAGATGATCGGTTGACGCCTGCCAGACAATGGTTGCATTTGTGAAAAGGTGTGATGAAAGGTCCTTCAACGTTGGAATCTCTGCAGAAACGGGAACAACCACTGACAGCACCAAACCAAAAAGAACATGAGCTTTCATGGCCTGGCTTCTCGATAATTGACTGCATGGTCACAACATCGGTTCATAAATGGTTCCCATGAATAGAATGGTCCCCGTTTGTCCATCCGCAATCAGGAAAAGAAATGGACGATCCACAATCATTTTGAACGGCGGCGGTAGCGGACTCGTCTCCAGTCCGGCTAAAATCGTCATTCCAGTCGCCGCCGCCGCTTCGGTGCCTTCCTCATTGACCTCGATGAATGTCTGTTGTCGAACATCCGAGATATAGAGTGGCCGGCTGGAAATCCCCGAAAAATCCACCCTGCCGGATCCGCTTTCAAACGCTGTTTTCATTCCCATGGTTTTTAGCGGTTGATTCAAATCCACACCATATTCGAGTTTGAACTTGGGCAGCACAATGGTTCCGTCCCGATCTTCAAATCCCGGCAGGGTCACCCGATCCCATTTATCACCATTCATGATGCTCAGCAGTTTTTCCGGACTGGACCCGGGATCAGGCAGAAATACATACATTGCCACGCTGTATCCTTCGTACCACAGACGCACTGCCTGATACCCACTCCCACGCCGATATGTAAACTTGCGGGATTGTTCCATCATGGGAACCTGTTTTTGTTCGCCGCTTTTCAGATGAAAAGGCCGGTCCTTCGTGCTCCCTTTATCGAACGGCTCCATCCATTTTCCTTTGAAATAGACCGCGTTGGCAAGATACAGGCGAGTGTTTGAATCAAACGGACCACTGACGATGCGGCTGATTTTTCCCCGCGTCTTTTCACTCGCCCAGGTATTTACCACATCCACTGAATGGGGACTGCTGAAGTCCAATGCGTCAATTGTCGCCCCAAAGTATTGCCGGTTGCAGGCAATGAAATCAGGTTTGGCCGGAGCCCCCATTTGATACCAAAGCGCATTGGCTATGGTAAGAACGTTGTTCGTATCCGTGCGATTCAGGGCTTGGTAGATGTATCTGTTGGCTTCATTCAACGTAGTTTGTGGCAGGGCAGTCGTACCCAGGACCTGTTGCATTTCCATCCGGGTCTGGCCCCCGGCACCGCTGCCAGTCATTTGCAGCACCGTAGAAACACCGAAGGGCGAGATGAAAATATTTTTCCCGGACTGGTCCTTGGCCAGCTGATTTAAAAGTTTAAAAGCGAAGCCGGTATTGGCTGAGACTACTTTCTGATTTTCGGTATTTGAAGCCATTGAAACGCCGGCCGTGGAACACAACAGGACAATCGAAACAAGGAGGCGCGAACGGGCAATTAATTTGACTGAAGATTTCATGGGTATTACAAAGTATTTGTAATCAAAATTCAATCCGGCCGCGTAAATTGTAAAGAACCGAATGAAACCGGCCATTTGTCATAATATTGGTGCGACAGCCGCCAGAATCAGCATCGCGTTGTGCCTGCTCATGCCACTGCCGGTTTTGGCGAACCCGGTCGTCCTTGAGCCAACATCGCTGTTTGCATTTGTCGTCGTCGCATTTTGGGCGCTCGTTGTGGAGGCTGGCATCGTTGCGCTTCTGATGACATTCCAAGGACTCAATCCGCTACGCATATTCGTGGCCTACGGGGTAACCAATATTGGAGTCTTCATATTCGTATTCATGCCCCTGCTCGATGAGGAATGGGCATCAATTCCATTTCTCGAAATTCTGGTTGTCATTTTGGATTGCCTCGCCATCAAGCTGTTGACCCGTTTTGGCACTCTGCAAACAGATAATTACAAAGGCGTGAGCTGGCTGCGTTGCTTTATCATATCCTGCGTTGGCAACACCGTATCCTATTTCATCGGCAACATCGCCAGCCATAAACCATGGGAACATTGACTCTTAAAATCAGAAACCATCCGATTGACCAAAAACGACATCACACGTTTCCGGCGGTTACAATGGTCTCGAATCCGGATATGAAATCTGGAAAATGAGCGTTCAGGAACCTGACCACCTTGACATTGTTCAGAAGTTTCTTGATATAGCCACGGGCACATGTCAGGCACATCATGTTTTCCGTGAAGCTCGCCTTCACCGCCCGGTAATCCTTTTCGAGCGTTTCCCTTTCGCGTTGCATGGCGGCCAACTCTTCAACTGACAGGCCGGTTTTCTTTTTGGGTTCGGATGGGTTCACGCGCTGGTCGGGCTCCGTTACCATTATCAGCCCTTCGATGTATCCCACGGTATAATTATTACCGCCCACCAACACTTCCGCAATTTCGATCTGACGGGGTGACTTCACTTTTTTCAGCAACCGGACGGCTTTTTCGGAAATGTTTTTGTCCTTTAACAAATTCGCCGCCTCATCAGCGATGCCATCCAACAACTCCATCAACCTATGCACGACCTCCAGCGGCATGTCCAGCGCGCTGGCAATCCGCTCCGGGTTGACGTTGTTGCGAATGGCCTTGGCAATCATCTTGTGGCATTGAATGGGCGGCAGCCGATTGATCCGAGCGTTGTATGTGTAACACTCGTCATCGTTGGAGACGATGCATTCGGCGACCGTTTTGCCCAGTTGTTTCAATGCAAAATGGCGCAAATGCCCGTCCAGCAACAAATAGGTGCCTGATTTGTCCTTTTGGGGATAAACCACGAGTGGTTCGATCATCCCGACTTCGCGGATGGATTTCACAATCGCCTGATACCGGTTCAGGTTGTGGGGACTCTTGATGTTACGGATGGGCAATATCACTTCCAGGGGAAGTTCAATTGTCTTCATTTCAAAACCAAGTTTCATTTCATTTGCGCTCATATTCCTTCCTTTTGTTGTTTTGTCACTCTCTCCGCCAGTACCTTGGGCATTGTCGCCAGCGACTCTGCCCGCAACAGGGTAATAAAATGTTCATCAGCCATAAGTTTACCGAAGGCCCCCACCACGAAAACCAGTTGTTCCTCACAATGGTGCGCCTTGCGCACCAGCCCCTTGCGTTTTTCACTTTCGCGCTTATACACCTTGATCATGTTTTCCGCGCTTGGCCGGTTCTTTCGCGAACCCTCTCCACCGGACCCGCGTTTCTTTCCCAAAAACCGGCGCTGATCCATGTATCTCTTGATGTCGCGGATTTGGGCCTGGTTATATTCCTTCTCTTCATAGGCCTTCAACAATGCCCGCTGATTTTCAACACCGTCGGTTTTGGCGATGTCCATCGCGACGCCCAGCGGAATCTTCCCGGTCAGCGCCGCGTCCAGCAAACGTTCCTCACCAGCCTTTTTCAAGGCGGTCAGGCCAATGATTATCTCGCGCGTAATGTCCAATTTGCGCGCGATCTCGCTTTGGTTATATCCCTGGGCCTTCAGCCGCTGGATTTCATCGATCAATTCCATTGGTGATGGCAACCGCCGAGCCATGTTTTCCACCAAGCTCCGCAAGAGCCGATCCTCCTTGCTGATTTGCACGACTATCGCTGGAATTTCCTTGAAGCCTAGCGTCAGGAACGCCTCCACGCGCCCCTGGCCGCAGACTAAATCGTAACCCTCGCCTTCATTTTCATCGGCGGCACGGAGGCTCACCTGGATGGGCTTCTTTAAACCCTGCTTTCTAATGCTTTGAACAATCACCTCGAATTTCTTTTTGTCGCGCTGGCGCGGGTTCAGAATCCGAATTTTTTCAATCGGAATCATTTTCACTTCTTCGTTCATACGGCCTCCTCGAGTTTGATTCGTTCTGTCAGGCTGAAGAAATAGTCGAGCGTTTCAAATCGGTAGGCGTCCAGATAAAAACCATTTTCCTCGGCGACACGCAGATTCTCCCAGGTCATGTCAATGCCCGGCAGCAGATAATAATCCCGGATGCCCTCATTCGTGGCGTCCATACGCACGGCGATGGTGATGTCTGGTTTCAGTCCGGCGTCCAGCCGGATCAGCCAGCGTGACGCCCCGGCCGCCGTGGTAATGTGCCGGCACAGGACGATGGAAACTTGTAATTCATCGTTGAGCCAGAGCGATTCCGATGGTTCGTCCCATCGTGCCGACGCGTCCAAGGACTCAATCTTCTGGACCACCGACGCGACAATTTCAGGATGTTGCTTGCGCAGGCGGCGGTTGATTTCGATGAAGCTGTAATCAATCTGCGGGTCGTAGCCGATCAGCCGATATGCAGAGATCAGGCTGCCAAAACGATGCCGAAACGCCGCGCTCGACGGGAAGCCTTCTGTTTCGTCTATAATTATGCCACTGATTTGACCGTGCTGGCTCAACAAACCGCGCAATTTCTCCAGCAATTGCTCGTTGGAGAATCTTTGGCTTCGCGCCAATATGATTTCCCGAGCTTTGAAAAACAGCTCCGGTTCGACAATAGCCTCAAATTTACCATCGGCCCGGACCCAATCCTCCGGCGGATTCACAACGTGCTTTTGTTTCAACTTGAATGATGTGCGGTTATAGACGTTGTTGCCAATGTATTTTTCGTTGGTGAGGATTTGATGCACTGTGCAGCGTGTCCACGGACGCCCGAAATCCGTGCGGATGGCTTTGCTATTCAAACTATCAGCAATATCACTCTCGCTTTTGCCCTCGTGAACGAACGCCCGGTAAATCCACCGGACAACCGCAACCTCTTCATCCGGTCCGGCCACCAAAATCACGCGGTCGGTCTGGATGCTCTTGTGTTCGCCCATTTTCAGCACCGCTTTCCTTTGACGGTTTTGATCAATCAGCATCCGGCGCAGACCGAATCCAGCCGTGCCGCCTTGCTTGAATCCCTCTCGAATCAGCCGGCGGGCTCCATTGAAAACTTTCACCGACAATTCGCGACTGTATTCGCCAGCCATCGCACGCTTGATGCTTTTCATCACCGTGGATCCTATGGTGCCATCGTTTTCAAATTGTTCCGCACAGAAGTGAACTGCGATACCGGCTTTCCGACAGGTATATTCGTGATGGGCACTTTCATCAGGATCCTGAAACCGACCCCACCGGCTCACGTCATAGACCAGGATATTGGAGAACTCGGTGTTGCCGTCCTGAACGTCTTTAATCAACTGGGACAGCGCGTCCCGGCCTTCAATATTCAGCCCGCTTTTCCCTCCGTCTGAATAGATTTTGATGATTTCCAAACCGCGTCGTTTGGCGTATTGAAGGATCACATCCATCTGATTTTCTGTGGAATACTGCTGATGTTCCGTGGACATGCGCACGTAAGCGGCGGAGAGGATCGGTTTGTTTTCGTGATTGGGCGTATCCATATTCACAGTCCGATTGTCTTCCTCGAAACTACCGGCGTCGAAGGATTGGGCTTATTTTCTCCGTCCGAATACACCTGTTCGATCTTCAATTTTCGACATTTGGCGAATCTTCGAATGACCTTGACTTGGGCGCCGATAGACAGGTTGGCCAGTTGAGTTGCGGGCATTCTGACATAAGCGAACGCGTGCGGTTTGGAATTTTTCTTATTCATACTGAACATTCCGTTTACCGCCGGCTCCAAAACCAAAATCGTTGCCATATCGCCCACTTGTTGGGAAAGGCGAAACGGCGAAAATGCGTCGCTCGGCGCTCAAACGTGATTCAGGCACACTTTTCATTGACAGTAAGATTTTTCCACGCGTCCTTTTTCACGGAAATAAATAAGTTGTGTGGACAATGGACATGCATTACGGCGAATGACAGCGATAGCGGCCAAACAGGGTGACACCAAAACTGCTCACCAGGATCATCGTGATTTTTTCGATCCCACCGAACACCGCCACAATGGCCGCCCACCACCCAGAGGCGTCCGGCCGCGGTGGCGAACGCTCCACTAACGACCTGATGTCGCCGTCAATTTCTGGAAGCCAATTTGCGAATTTGTTCCAATACAATTTCAGCAACGGGAGCCAGGAAAGGGAACGAGCGCCGAGAGTCCCGGTGAAAAATTCGGTTATGGTGGCGTTCAAAACCAACCGATACGGTTGCGCAAAGGACGGGAGGATGCTGGTTGTTTTGTGGCAAGAGCGACACCGGAACCGACGCACAAAAATTCTCTGCACACCGTGCTCCGCGCCCGTGATGTTGCGTGAGTAATATCCCAACGCGGCTAATGCGTTTATAACGCCGCAGCGGGGGCATTTGACGGGACGCCGGATGTTCCGCTGAAAATTCTCACGCGCGTAACGGTCGGGACTCAACGAGATTGGACAAATGACCTGCATGAGCCTGCCCTACGAAGTGCGTCCGCGGCGGTATACAGTTTCGACGTCATTGAGTTCAAGACCGGTTGATCAATGCTCAACCAGCCTGGACCGCAGTCGCCGCGACTGCGGCAAGCCGTGCGCGAAGCAATCGTAAATGCATTGGTCCATCGAGATTATCTTTTGTCTGCTACCAACATTGAACTTTCACTCTACTCGGACCGTCTCGAAATCATTTCTCCGGGCCGCCTGCCGAACGGCATTACACCGGCTAGAATGCTTGTTGGATGCCGTGCTGTGCTGCACGTAATCAATTGCTCAAGGACGTAATGCGTGACTATCGGTACTTGGAACACATGGGAATGGGTGTGCCGCGCAAAATTGTAAAGTGTATGCAGGAACACAACGGCACGAAGCCCGATTTGATTGAGGATGGGGAGCGGTTTATTGTCCGGCTCTTGAAATAATGGGAAATTTAGAGACTTCAAAATGATACATCGCCGGCTAATCCAAACTTAGTCGCTAGGAATTCCCAGCCAATGGCCTCTTGAACCAACGGGCGTGACCGCAGAAGGGCAATGTGAATGCGCTTGCGCATGGCTGACGGAAACCAAGAAATGGACCCACTGTGGCCTTCAGCAAGGGAATCAGAAAACCCGACACCGGATGCATCAAGTAACCACAGATAATACTGTTCTGCAGGTTGGACTTGAATGCCGTATTGATCTCCTAAGCGTTTGTCTAGTTGAAACGGAATTTGGATTCCATCGTGGTCGAGGTCCCCGAAATAAAGAAATTGTTTCACGTGCCCGCTGGTAGTTGACTGGAGCAATCCTGCAAGAAAATCGGTCGCGCGCAGAACAGCAATGCCGCTGCCGAGCACAATCCCATTGTGTTGGTTGACCAACCGGTTCAGCCGGCAAAAGCTGTGGAATGTCGATTCATTCTCTAAAATCAGCCACGGTTGTTTCGCGGTACAGGACGCAGGAACACAGGGTAGGCTTGCCGGCACCTGACGGCACCGCAATATCTCAAGCGTCAATCGTTCTTTTGCGAACAGTTGCGAATTTAGGAGACTGTCGAGCCGCTTTTCGTCGCCAAAAATTTCGTAAGAACGCTCTTTCACCGGTACAATTGGCCGCTGCCGGCCTCCGTTTCTAAGAAACTCGTGGATGCGCCGTACCTCGTCCGGATGGCGAAGTGCGCGCAAACCAACCACGAAACCCAGTTCCCCAACCCACGGAAACGCGCGGTGATCAAATCGCTCCTTCGGCTGCGCGAGTGCGCGCTCGAAAAGTATCCATTTTGGCAAAGCTGGTGCGGGCACGTGTTCCCACCCCTTGCGTTCATCAGCGGGCAATCGCACGGAACCAGTTGCGGCCAATTCATCGAGCGATTCACGCAGTCGCTGGCGCCGGTCAACGCTTCCCTGGAAATGCGGGAACGTTTTCAGAAACTCTGCCTGTACAGTTTCGAGTTTCAGTTTCACCCGCCCAGCGCCCGCAAGCTTCAACGCCGCGAGGAAATTTTCACTGCCGTTTGAGAGCTCCATCGTGATTGATTCCTAAAGTCACGCCCTGGACTGATTCGGCTTCAAGTGGCCGCGGATCCGAAGTGACGTGGTAATCGTTCGTGCTTTTGCCGCGCGAACTGTTGCGCAGACGCACATAATGCGGAAAGTGTTTGAGAGCAGAAAAGTCATTGATGCCGGTAGAATAAATCAATTGCACACCCATCAACCGCGCCATTTGGAGCTGTAAATCCACAAACGTTGCCAGCGTCGCTTTGCCAAAAGGATTGTCCAAAAGCAATAGCCCCGAGTCCGTATCGAGCAAGTGCTCAGCCCGCGCTTTTTGCCGCGCCCGTAACCGGACCAGAATGCAATACAGCACGATGGCGGTCGTCAATTTCTCGCCGTCCGAGAATTTCTTAACGATGTCCATGATGTCGTGACTGCCGGCGCGAAGATGGTACTCGGGTTTGAGAATTCGAATGTTCGCACCTTTTGTGCCGCACAGCGCGATAAGGCACTCATAGGCAAGCTCATGTCCGCGCGGGATATTTTGCCCCGGCTGAAACCATCGGTCCACGGCTTGGCCAAGTAGGACTTGCCGCTCCGTTGGGTCGCTTCTTCGTGGGAGAGTGATTCTTAGAAACGGCTGTTTCGCCCAAACACCCATTGTGTCGGGCATCTCACTCACTCGGCCCGCCTGCTCAAACAGGTTTGCTGTTTGGCGCGCGAGCGTATCAAGTTTCTGAACCAAAATCCGCTTCTCCTGTTCCTGTGCATTCAATTCAGCCTGGCAAACAGTGACTTGGTCTTCGACGGCACGGATTTGCTGCTCAGCCTGCAATGCGAAATCATCGAACGCCAGGCGCACCAACCGTTCGCGAAAGGGAATATTCCGCTTGGAAAAACGCTCGCCCGTTATGAGGGGGTGCATTTCCTTGTCGAACCGCCGCCGCATTTCCTCTTCGGTTTTTCGCAACGCACGGTCCGTGTCATCCAGCTTGCGACATACGCGGTTTACAAGCGCTTGATTGGCGTCGTCATTATCAGAAAATTCCGGATGCCCGACCACCTCGGCCATTTCGCCTTTTTGCACTCGGTGTTGAAGAAAGGTATAAAGTGGACGCCGCGACTGAATGCGTGCCATACCGAGATCGACAACGCCGAGCCGGTCTTTGGTTTTCGTAATCGTTTGGATGAACTCGTCCACCCTGGCCTGAATGGAAGCAACTAACGCTTCACTGGCTTGCGAGTTTCCCGGACGAGGGAAAAGCGAATCATTCGTGTCAGTGCCCTCCTTGTATTCGCGCGGGTCGGGCCGCCGGGCCACTGCAGTATCGTAATCTCTTTTCGCGTTGGAGGTGGCGGCCCGGACGTCTACCACGACTTGCTTCTGCGCTTCGAGTTCCGCGTCTAGAGCTGGAATACGACCGGTCGTTTCAATTTCCTCCTGGAGCAGCTTCCCGCGAAGCTTTTCGTAAATCACTCTTCGCTCTTTCACCGTATTACCCAATTCTTCAATGCGCCCCTCCAGCGGCCCTTTTTGAACTTTGCCTTCATACGCGGCGCGAGCATTTCGAAATTCCGCTTCTAGCTCTTCAGGTGATTGCGCTGGCACAACCGCGAGAAGGTCGCTAACATATTCGCTCGGCAGATCATCTCTCTGCCGTTGTGCCGCCGAAATCGGCGCAACTAATTCCCGCCAACGATTATTTGCAGTGCGTTCCATTTCTTCCAGCAACGGTTGCTCTTCATCCAGCGTCTGGAGTTTGCGCCCGATTTGGTCGATTTCTTTCACGCTGGATTCATGCTGGTTTTTCCAACGTTCGGCGTGATTCTCGTGCTCCGTGATAAAGGTTTTGATCTGGCGTGCATATCCTTTGACCGTCGCGAGTTCGGCGGCGCAAGCGACCTGTACAGTCTGATTGGTCGTTTTCTTTTCCTGCAACTCGCCAAAACGAGTATCCAGCCCAGCAAGATTTTCTTTCAGCGTGGCGATTTCGGACAGAGTTCCGTCCGCTTTACGCTTCAATTCGGAAATTCGCTCTTGAGGCCAAACGCGATTAAACTCGCGGACACGCATAGCCGCTTCGTGCGCTCGTTTGCCCTTGATGCTCGCAGCGTCGCGCTCCGTTTCGCGCGTGTGCCGCCGCTCTTCCAAACGAGGACGAGCCATTGCCGCTTCCTTGGTGGAAAAGAGGCCGTGTTCCGCGGGTAAAATCGTGTGTTGGCCGGCCGCAGTGTTCTGATCACCGACAGGTAACATGTCCGGCGTCAGCAGGAGCACAGGCATTTTGATATTGAGAGCTTGTATTTTGGTTTGCGCCTTCGCCAGTTCGAGCGGGTTTTGAATCAGAATGCCGGCATAGGCCGCTGGATATTCGCGCAGCAGTTGCAGTGCTTCCGAAACCGACCGGTGTTCGGCGAGCCAACGGTAGACCGGCAACGCGCTCTGCACCTGGGCATCCTGCAATCGTCGGAGGACTTCGGTCACGTCCACTGATGGCGCGAGCAGACCATCGTGCTCGAGATGGTGAATTGAGCGCCGGTCTTCTTCATCAGCAATTCCCAATTCAATGATGCGTGCCTCAGTTGCCTCATGCAGAGATTCAAGCTGCGTGAGCAAATGGGGATTACGCAAATCCGGCTCAATGCCTTCGCAAAGCTCACGGATAGCGGAAAGCGCCGCAGTTTCACACCGCTGTTTTTCCGCGGCTTCGAGTTTACGTTGGATTTCCTCCAATTCAGTCTGACGTTGCTGGCGGTTGTTTTCGGTTTGCTGGCGCTCAATGGTGGCCTCCGAAATCAAATGAGTCAGTTCCTCCGCCTCGGCCTTCAATGCATTGCCTTGCGTCATCAACACCTCAACTCGTTTTTCCCAACGAACGAGTGCAGCCTTGCCCGTCTCGGAGGCGTCAATTAATTCTTCCTCGCGTAAGCGGCGGCGCGACTCGTCATGGCGTATCAGCGCGGAATTTGCCGCATCGCGACTGGCTTCCGCAGCCACTTTGTCTTGGCTAAACTTCACGCGGTCGGCGTGCAAGGTACTCAAGAGTTGTTGTGTCTGCTCGCGCTGGGTGGCCGCATCGCTCTGCGACTTTTTGAGCGCGTCGAGGCGCACTTCCCATGCCGCCGCAAGCCCCGCGCCTAGCCGCCGCAGAGTTTCGAATTCAGGGCGATGTTCGCGAAGCAAGGCTTCGAGCCGTTCAACGCTGGCTTTCAGGTCTGCTTCCTTTTGCGACAGTGAACACCATGCGAGTGCGGCCTCGAGAAGTTGCTGGCGACGCGTCACGGCGGCTTCGGAATTCTTGCAGGTTTTCCACGCCGTTTCGGTTTCTTGCACGCGAAGTTCGCGTCCCAGGCGTTCATAACCACCTTTGTAACGCACATGCAACGCACGTTGCCTTTCTTGTTCACTGATAGTGTCTTCGTGGAGCTTCTTCTCCCCTTTGAGCGTATTCTCGCCCTGATCCAATTCAGCAAGCATCGATCGGACCGCTGCCGCCAACGTGGCAACTTCGCGCACCAAGTCCGTGCGTTCATCGCGCAGGCTGGATCGCTGGGCTGCTTCTTGCGCGAACAGACGCAGCGACTTCAGCAATTCCTGCCCGAAAGTAATGGCGGCTTCGCGATCCGGCGCACGGGCAATTTTCTCCCGCAGTTCCACAAGGCTTTTCTCTAACTCTTCCGTGGTGCGCTCATCGAAAACAAGTTCAAGAAACAGGCGAAGGAAATCTTCCGGCGCTTTCAACTTGAACAGGTCTGACGCGCCGCCTTCCTGCTTATTCATTTTCAGATGCAGACGGAAGAGGAACGGATCGAGGCCGCGGTCGTCCAGATGTTTTTCCCATTGTGTCTGATCTTCAGGAATCACCAGATCCATGCCACCACCATGGCGCCGTTCCGCCTCACGTAGCGCATCAAGCACGGCGTCAATGGATCGTGCTGGCGCTCCTAAACCGAGCACGGGCAATTGGTCAAAACCAAATCCCGGGACGGCGTAGAAACTGAAAAACCGTCGCTTCAGCTCACGGTCTTTCAAGAGCATGATCTGGCCGACTACGCGCCGCGCCGTGCCTAATGCCGGGAAATCCCATTCGGTAATCACGATCCCCAATTCGTTGGGGCGTAGAAAATCTGTTAGCGTGGTGTCTTTGCCGAGCAGACGTCCAAGGAATTGATTTTGGTTCGGAACGAGCACGCTGTAGAACAACGAAATAAGCGTGGTCTTGCCGCCGCCGTTGCGCAACCAGATGACACTATCCTGGGAGCCGCCGTTTTGCCCGTGGCGGAAGTCCAAAGTGAGCGGATGGAACCGGGCGCAATTCTCACCCATGCCCGCAAAATGCATGCGACACAAGCGGGCCATCAGTTCGCCTCCTTTGCCATAGCGCCGTTATGTTTGGCCTCGAATTCCTGCATCAAGCGAAACAATCGGGATTCGGTTTCTCGGATCATAAACCGCACCTGAATTCGGAATTGTGGTCGGGCGCGGAAAAGCGTTTCGCCCGCTTCCTCGAATTCCTGAAATAATCCCTCGCGCGCGTACTTTTCAAGCATGTAGCGCGTCATCGCTACCAGATTTTGACGACCGCCGGATGAGTCGGTTTCTGGGAGGGACAGCATGTGGTTGAATCCTTCCACACACTGCTCTGAGAATACTTCGCCGCTCTGATGCATTGCCCGAAGACTCTCACAAATTTCCACCGCATGACGGGCCACATCCGCTGTCCGGATTTTATGGGAAAGCACATCGTCCTCATCGTTAAGACGGTCTTCATTCGGATACACATAGGCGGCAAGCACGAAATGCAGGAGGCCGTAAGCAACGCGCTCACGGAATGACATGTTGCGACGAAAGCTGTCCAGGGTCGGCGCAAAAAATCCGTTCGGCTGGGAAACCAGCATCAGTCCATGCACCGTTGAATCACCATAGATTTGCAGTTCCATTCCGCGGGCGATTGCCTTTACGAGATCGCGGAATCCCGTATCGCCGGTGTATCGCTGGAGTAATTCCCCATATTCCGCGTTGTTCGCCGGCGTAACCCGTGGCGTCATCGCAAGCAGCAGCAACCGCGCTGCGACAGCAGCTTGTGAGGGAGCATCAAGCATGAGGTTTTCGCGAAATTAAAAGGTCATCACCATAAACATCGGAATATTCGAGTTGACGACCATCTGCCGAAATGACGACGCCATCCTCCAGACCTTCATACCATTGGCCCGCCAGCAGCACCGCCAGATGCCGGGCGTCATTATTGCCGTCATTCAATTCATTAAGCCAATCCGAAAGGCGCGTTTCGGGCGGCAATGATTCGAGAGCATCTTCCACGCGTATTTTGACCTCCGTTGTGAACGAAGGAACGGGCTCCTCAATGTTTTCCAGTTCCGGCGCGATGATAGGTTGCACGGTTTCGGTTGCGCGACGTTCCTGCCACAGCTTTGTCACCATCTGCGAAAAATCTGGCAGTGCCTCAATGGCCGGCGGGTGAAGCAAATGCCAGTTGGCGACCAGCCACTGATCCGTTTCTCCTGCGGGTCGTTGTAACAAAGGCTTCAGCACAGCGGTTTGCGGATTCGGAAACGGCGCCAACGAAACCGGGTGAAAACTTTGGCGGGCATGTTCGTCAAGGAATATCCGGTTGGAACTCATCACGAGCGTGAGCAACTCGTTATGTTTCCGTGCGGCAATTTCAAGCTGTTCCTTCACGAATACGAGTTTTTCGCGTCCCGCTTGGTCCGTTTCTGACATTTTGCGCTCGGCCTCCGCAGCTAGATCGTCCTCAGCGTGAATGCGTTCCTCAATATGGTTTCGTGCTTGGTCGAGTTTGGGCAGAACTTCGGCGACCCAGTTAAGGCTCTCGACACTTCGTTCCACCATCCGTAGCGCTTTTCTAAAATGTTCGGTGTATTCGACCGTGCGCGCAAGAGCTGTCCGTGCCGCGAGCGCCGCTTCATCCAATTTTCCGTGTCGGATGAAATGCTGAAGAGCGGCTTCGTCGGCAGCCTGCTGGGCCTCAAGTTCGACACCCAAGCTTTCCAGGTAAATGTTGATGGCCTCGGCTGAGGCAACGTAACGCGGCTGCCCATCGCCTTCCAGATCACGCAATTCAACCAATTTGAAAATCGCTAATGCCCATTCCAAACGGACCTCCGGCGTGCTGGTCTGATAACGGACGCGAAATGCATCGCGCTCACGCTCGTTGGTCAATTGGTCGAGGAGAAAACTGGTGACACGGTCCACTTTTGTGGCGTCAAGGTTGGGCAACGCCTGGAGCAATTGCGGGGCGAGCGCGGAAAGAATTTGTTCGTAGGTCGCGCCGCGATGAAAACCACCCATCTCGGTAACAATCACGTCCAGCACCGCAGAAGCGAAACGAAACAAGTCCAGTTTAGCCAAAGGCAGTTCTGGATACCTGCCCTTGTTCGCTTCCATATCGAAAATTGGCCGAAGATGGGCCAACGATTTCGCCCGGCGATTCAGCGTCTCTCTCAAATATGAGGTTTCGCTCATTTTCAATTCCCCAGAAGCCTATTCAAGCCCGTGGGACAATTGCAGTCCAATGTTATTTTCTTTGTACGTGACCACGCAATAGGAAATGGAGTGAGGATTGGCAATTTCGAACATAGGCTGAAGAATCGGCAAACTTGGCCAGTCGGTGATTAGCGAATGGTCTTCACCGAAGCCACTTTTACGCAAGCCAATCTTCCCAAACGGCACTCTGAAAAAGGCCAGCTATCGCAACTAAATTCGTAACTAAGTGATACTCAATTCACCCATTATGGGATAAATTTTAGGAGTTTGCATTTTCATTACCTTTCTCGATGGGATGCAAATTGCCGCTGACGCAGTGCGTTCCGGACGTCTGCCGGGCAAAAGAAAACTAGATGCCCGAGCTTGATAAAGGGGACACGCCGGCGTTTTTGTTGATTCCGCAACCAACGCAGGCTGGGGCGACACTCCGGCGGCCACAGCCATTCCAAAAGTTGTTCCGCTTGCACCAACTGCCATTCCCGGCTGCCGGGAAGTGCCCTGCCCGGCTCGTCAGACTGTCCTGGTTCCACTTTCACATCCTCACCCTAACAACCCAATTCCATTTTGTAGGGGAACCTCAAATACCATTCGTTAATGTCTCTTTGTGCCTGATTTCACGCGCTTTCGAGCACGTTTTTTAGGCACAATGGCAAACCATTCCGTCGCCGCCGCTGGCTTGACCCGGCGCAAATAATTGGTACGGATGACTTGAACGGAGTTGCCGCTTTCATCAGCAATCCGCGGCAGATCGCCCGATTGAGCCACACGATAACTGATACAGGAATGGCGCAGGCCGTTGTGTTTCCATTCGATTTTGGCCGCAGCAGCCAGTTCCACAAGTTGTTTTGGTGTGTTCTTGAAGGGACAGACTCTGCCGGCATTCTTTTGATAGGGCAGCAGCCATGCTTTCAAGTTTCGGGTTACCGGTACCAACCGGCGCACCTTGGTCTTGCCCTTGCCTTCCCGCACTTCGATATAGCTTTCTTTGTTAGAGAGTTCGATTTCACTCCAATCCAGCCGCCCGATTTCCGCATGGCGCAGTCCGGCAAAGGCGCCAATGGTTAGGAATGGAATCATCCGCCGGTCAGCCTTTTTCAGCAGACCACTTAATTCCTCGGGCGTGAATATGACAATCTCCCCACTTTTACGACCGACATATTTCTGAACGCCTTCCAACCAGTCGGTGCCTTTAGCCAGATACCCGTGCAATACCAACCAACGATTGAAATAAGCGATTACGTCCCGATGGTTCTTTTTGCTGCGATCCGCCAACAACAACCCGGTCAAGTAATCTGCAATCATCTTGGGTGTGATGGCGTCCACGTTGATGCCAAATTTGCCGGCGAAGCGATTCAACAAAACGCGAAGCTGATGTTGGCGTGCCAGCGATTTATTGTCGGTGCGGGACTGTGCTTTGATTTTTTCGACTGCATCATTGACGGAGATTTTCGGCAGTTCAACAGCGTGGTGTTTGAGCCATTCGCGGGAAGCTTCCATGATCGAAGCGCGCGAGCCCAACAATTTGGCAGCTTCAGCATACTCACGGCAGACCGTGTCAATGGGCACCGCAATCTCCGAAAGCGCCTCCTTTGCCCGTACATAGGCCAGGCGTTCACCATTATTCATGACATCTTCGGCCAGTGTTTGGCCATTGGCGGTCTTTCGGCAGGCATCCCGCGCGGCGTCCTTGGCCTGTTCCAGTTCCGCCCGCCAGATCTGCCGCGGTTTGCCCAGATGATTATAGCGGACCACAAAGCTATGGTACTTCTTGCCGTCTTTAACTTTGGTAACGCGGCGGATTCGGGCGGAGACTCCCATTTCCGAAATCACAATCGTTTTCACGTCTAAAAGGGTAGGAAAAGGGGTAGGAAAATCAATACTATTCGTATTTCCTTGGAAAAATGGTCGGGGCGGTGAGATTTGAACTCACGACCTCTTGCACCCCAAGCAAGCGCGCTAGCCAAGCTACGCTACGCCCCGAACCATTGGAGCGGTGATTCTAACGCGGTTCACACTGGTTTCAATCTTTTAAATCCTCCTCGCTCTCGTCCTCGAAACAAATGCTAACCGAGGAGGAAGACGATTGGCTATCGCCGTCCGCGGGTCTGGATGTACTTGGGCCGGATCGGCTGAGGCAATGGAATTTTGGGCGGTACGGCCGACGCCGGCGCCTCCGGCGGTTTGGGCCAGCGCTTTTCCGCAAAGGCCGCCACCTGTTTTGCCACCGCGGCCTTCTCTTCCGGTGTGCCCGGCAGGGCTTCTTCCAGTTGATCGATTTTTTGGGCAACCCAGCTCTCGGCTTTCGTGGCCAGCTCGCCGATTTTTCCTTCCGGAAACTTCATCTCGCCGATCTGGAACGCCGGCAGCGATTTCATCATATCCGGCATCGAGCCGCCCGGCGCGATGGGCGCCTTCAACCGGTCGCGCAATGTGGCGGGCGTCTCATATCCGTTCACCACCCAGTCCAGCCGGCCGGTCTCGATGTCGAGCAACAGCCCGTGCACGGGAATCGCCGGTCCGATCAGCGGACTTTGGCGGACAATGTCACAGGCCTTGATGACGTTCTGCCGTTCGCTGCTGAACAGCCCGAAAAATTCGTTGAGATTGTCGGGCAACAGATGCCGCTCGACGCCCAGCGCCTTCAATTTGTCGAGCAACTGCATCGTGGTGGTTTTGCAGACCTGGCAATCGGTGTGGCCGATGATGGCGATCTCGCGGCCGCCTTTGACGGCGCAGGCCAGCGCCAGCGACCGCATCGTGCTGCTCAACGGGCCGGTGATGATATTGCCCGCGTTGCGCAGCCAGATGAACTGTTCGGCCGGCAGCGCCAGCGCGTTTGGAAAAAACGCATTCAGCCGCGGATCGATGCACGTCAGCGCGATGACCGGCAGTTCCTCCGCGAAATCCGCCGGATGCAGGCCGGCATTGGCATCGCCCCCCACCGCCCGGTGGTTCGCGTCGATTATGGCTTCAAAAAGATGCACAATTTTCTTTTCGGAGGGGCGGGTTCCACGAGCCCCCATCTTCAAAATGGAACAGTCAGGGGCTCGCAGAGCCCGCCCCTCCCATTTCATTTATCCTTGTCATCGCCTTTGCTCATCGCCTTTTTCAGCGCCGGGACCTGTTCCAGCAGTTTCTCGAACTTCACACCGGTCAGGCTCTCCAGCACCGGCGGCAGCTGGCTGATGATGGTGGTGACGTCGCTGGTCAGTTTGCTGGCGCCGCCGCCCGGGCCGTTGCCGCTGTTGATGATGACCATCTTCTCGGTCTTGGCCAGCGGTTCGCTGACCTTGCCCGCCACTTCCGGCAACACGCGCACGATCATTTCGATCACCGCCGCCTCGTTGTACTGCTTGAAACTCTCGGCTTTGGCGCTCATGGCTTCGGCCGTGGCCCGGCCCTGCGCCTCGATCACCGAAGCCTCGGCCAGACCGCGCGCCTTGTTCGCTTCGGCTTCGGCAATGCCGGTGGCCTTGACGACGTCGGCACCGGCGAAACCGGTCGCTTTGGTCGCCGATGCGGAACCTTCCGCCTCGGTTTCGAGCTGGAACTTGCGGGCGTTGGCCAGGGTCTCGACGCGATACCGTTCGGCGTCGGCCGGCTTCTGCACGGTGGCTTCGAGTTCGCGCTGCTTGCGCTGGATTTCCTGCTGCTGCAACTCGATCTGTTTCTGTTTCTCGACGATGCTGACCTGCACTTCCTCGGCCTTTACCAGCTGGCCGGTCTTGAACTTCTGCAAATCGTAGGCGAGGTCGGCCTGCGCCTTCTGCTGATTCACCGTGGCCTGATATTGCGCGACGTTGGATTGGTAATCGCGTTGCGCTTCGGCGATTTTGGTGTCCGCGGCGAACTGCGCCTCCTGCCCGGCCTGCTTGGCCTGGGCGGAACGGATCTGGGAATCGCGGTCAGCCTCGGCCTGGGCGATGATGGCGTCGCGCTTGACCTGTGCAATGCGCGGTTTGCCCAACGCGTCGAGGTAACCCTGGCTGTCGCGGATATCGCGAATGGTGAAACTGACGATACCCAGGCCCATGTTGCCCATGTCGCCGGCGGCCACTTCCTGGACCTTCTGGGCGAACGCATCGCGGTTCTGGTAGATTTCCTCCACCGTCATTGTGCCCAGGATCGCGCGCAAATGGCCTTCAAGTGTCTGGGTGGCAATGTTGCGGATTTCGTCCGTGGCCTTGCCCAGAAACTGTTCTGACGCGGTGCGGATGGAGACGTCATCGCCTTTGACTTTGATCTGGGCCACGCCGTCGACCTTCACCGGCACGCCTTTGCTGGTGTAGACCTCGGGCGTTTGCACGTCGATGGTCAGCAATTCAAGCGACAAGATGTCCACCTTTTCCAGCATGGGCCAGACGAACGTGCCGCCGCCTTTGACGATCCGGAAGCCGACCTTGGTGCCGTCGGCCTGCTGGTGTCGGATGCCGGAGACGACCAGCACCTGGTTCGGGCCGACCTTGGTGTAACGGCTGAACACCATGTACACGAGCAGAAACAACACGATGACGGCGGCGACAACGGCGATAATGATGATGCCGCCTTGCACCGCGTTCAATTCGGCCAATAAAGGAGTAAGGTTCATGGGACTGGATTAAGGATTGGGGTTTTGGAGTTGGTTCAACGGGTTGCCTGGACGTAAAACTGGGTTCCGACGATGCGAACGATTTTGACGGTGCTGCCGCCGGCCACGCCGGTGCTGTTTTCGCCGCGCGCCGGTGCGGTATAACGCGTTCCGCCTACGACATAAGCGATCTCGCCGACGCCGTTGGCGGGGATGGGCGTAATGACATTGGCCTCGGCGCCGATCAACTGCGTTATGTGTGATTCGCTGGAGCTTTGGGTATGCCCGAAGACATAACGCAGAAATGTAAACAAGCATGCCGCCACCACGAAGCCGCCCGCGAGCGACAACGGCGTGCTGATCTCGGCCGAACGGGTTCGGGGGAACTGCGTGAAAACCAGACCGAAGGCGCCAAAGGCCGTTACGAACGCCGCCAGAATCGTCGGACTGAAAATGGAAATGCCCGGGGCGTCGCTGCTGTCCGCCCCCGCTTCGGCATGCCCGCCGCTGCCGGCAACGTGATCGCCGTGCCCGGCAAAAAAGTGGCCGAACAAAACGCTGATAACGGTGAAGGTCAAGCCGACCACCAGACAAATTGCGTAGATTAACATAAGCCCTCGCTGAGTTGCGGTTCAGGCGAGTAGAATCCCAACCCGCCGCCAAGGCAAGCCGGAAAAGAAGTATGTGTCCTGACCTGAGGTTTCATACGCTCGGCTAATCAAACACCAGAATCAGCATCCGCGCAGCTATAATCCGGCGCTTCGTTTGTAAACGTTGCCTGGAGGGGGATAAAATCGTTGAATCGTGAATCGTGAAAACGCTCCAATTTGACGATGTAACGATGCATGATTCAACGATACACGATTTGACTTCCAGCGCCCCCTTCGCGCTTGCCAAGCGTCGCCCCCTTGCCCATCGTCTGGTCATGCATTCCTACGAGCTATTGCGCGAGGTTTTCGACAAAACGGCGCCCAAACAGGTCGCCGCCGATCTCGGCCTGTCGCTTTCCATGGTTTATAAATGGGCCGAACCGCCGAACCACGCCGCCGGCAGCGGCACCGGCAATCCCCTGGACCGCATTGAAGCGCTCCTGAAAAGCACCTCCGACCACCGGCTGGTCCAATGGATCTGCCAGCGCGCCGGCGGGTTCTTCATCCAGAACCCTAAATATACGCCGCATCCGCATTTTCTCATCCCCGCCACCAACCAGATCGTCCAGGAATTCGCCGACCTGCTGCACGTCGTCGCCGCCGCCACCGCCGATGAAAAGATCACCGCGGCGGAATCGAAGGAAATCCGCGCCCGCTGGGAAGAGTTGAAAACCGTGACGGAAGGTTTCGTGGCCAGTTGTGAGCAAGGGAATTTTGCGCACATTCGCAATCACGCCGCCCGGCAAGCCGCCACTGGCCAGTCGGAGAAACAGTAGGGACGGCGCGCTGCGCCGTCCGCGATGCTCTGAACCGTGCGTCCGGTAAATTCCCTGTCATTCGTTCCAGCCTCTTCCCATGAATCGCCCTTTGCCACTGGACAAAACCCGTATCGCCCGTTGAGTATTGCGAACCTGTGCTTCGGGTGTCTTTAATCGTGAAAAATAGCGCAGAATCTCCTTTTGACGGCTCGGAATCAATTCGCTCCAAGCCTGCCTGGCCTTTCGATTGCGATTCAGCGTGTCCCTGAACCATCGTGGCATCGAATGCGCCGGGCCACTTTTGTATTCGTCGTCAAACTCCATTTCCACGGCGATCGTGTCACCCACTTTTGTCTTCGACACCTTGCGAACATCGCCATGCAGGTAAAGGTAATAGCTGCCGTCGCCAACGGGCATTAAATTGATGCGCCATGGATTTTCCGGTTTGCCATTCACGCGGACGCGGACGGGAAGCGGCTTGCGCCAGTTTCTTCGGAGGCGTTGCGCCTGCCTCGCAGTCACCAATACAAAAGGATTGATGCCCTGTATTCCAATCGCCGAACGAAATCGCAGGCTGTTCATAATGAGGGATGCCACCTGACGTGGGGCAGGCATTCCGGTCTGCCGGTTCAGGCGACTTTTCAGTCGCCGCAGCTTTTTCCGGACTGAAGAGCCCGGAAACCGGCAGGCAGAAATGCCTGCCCCACATGTCACTCCTTCCTTTTGAGGCGCGGTATGATTTTATTGAACCGGTTTCTTCCTTGAAATCGTGTGCGTCGCGTGGCCGTAGAAGGCGTCGGCGCATTCCATCAGCGTCTCGGACAGCGTCGGATGCGGATGGACGGTCAACGCGATGTCTTGCGCGGTGGCGCCCATTTCCAGCGCCAACACGGCTTCGGAAATCAATTCGCCCGCGTTCGCACCCACGATCCCCACCCCCAGCACCCGGTCGCTTTCGGGGTCAATCAACATCTTGGTCAGCCCGTCTGTCCGGTCAAAGGACAGTGCTCGGCCCGAGGCTGACCAGGGGAACTTCGCCACTTCGTATTTGATTCCCTTTTCCTTCGCCTCAGCTTCGGTCAATCCGCACCAGGCCAGTTCCGGATCCGTAAACACCACCGCCGGAATGACGATGTTTTCAAACACGACGTCCTCGCCGTGGATGTTTTCAACCGCGATCCGCGCTTCCTTGTGGGCTTTGTGCGCCAGCAGGATGCCGCCGGCGATGTCGCCGATGGCGTAAATGTTCGGATCGCCCGTCTGCTGGTGCCGGTTGACTTTGACGAAACCCTTTTCGTCGAGCTCGGCTTTGGTGTTTTGCAGGCCCAGATCGGCGCTGTTCGGCGTGCGCCCCACGGCCACCAGCACGCGGTCATAAAGCTCGGACAGCTTCTGGTCGTTGTATTCCATGTCGACCTTGATCTGTTTGCCGGCGGTCGCCATTTTCGTCACTCTGGCCTTGAGCCGGATTTCCTTGAACATCTTTTTGGCGTTGGCCACGACCGGGCGGGCGAGGTCGGGATCGGCCCCGGCCAGGATGGCGTCCAGCGCCTCCACCAGCACCGTGTGGCTTCCGAGCGCGGCGTACACCGTGCCCAATTCCATGCCGATGTAACCGCCGCCGACGACCAGCAGTTTTTCCGGGACGTCCTCGACCTCCAGCGCTTCGGTGGAGGTCATGATCCGGGGATTGCCGAGGTCGAACAGTTTCGGCATCGCGGCGCGGGAACCGACCGCCAGGATGGCCTTGTCGTATTCGATGAACTGCTGCCCCTGCTCCGTCTCAACCCGCAGCATCTGTGAACCTTCAAAATAACCGCGTCCGCGGATCACCTGCACATTGCGCATTTTGGCGAGTGTCGCCACGCCGCCGCGGAGCTTGTCCAGCACCGATTCCTTCCAGGTCCGGAGTTTGGCCACATCAACCGTGGGAGGTGTGAAAGTGATTCCGCGATGCGCCGAATCCTGGGCGTTGGTAATCTGGTGAGTGGCGTAGAGCAAGGCCTTGGACGGGATACAGCCGCAATTGAGGCAGACACCGCCCAGGTTTTTTTCGCGCTCGACCAGGATGACCTTCATGCCGAGGTCCGCGGCATAAAACGCCGCCGCATACCCGCCCGGTCCCGAGCCGACAACGACTATTTGGGTTTTGATGGGGTCCATACTTCAATGTATTACTTCCTTCTCGTCCTCGTCCTCGTCCTCGATTCACAAACTTTTCGAGTCGTGATCTGGTATTCCAAAGGTTCTTCGTGCAACGATTCCGTCGCATCGAAACGTTCAATCAATCCGCATAACATCGACACAATTCGCAACAACATTCGTTTTCCTGCTTGAATTCGTTCCGCTGTCGCCATTTGTTTGGCCACCAGCGCATCCAGACAAGCAGCACATTCTGTCGCTGAGCCGCGTGCGTCATCGAAAAACTTCGCCCGCACCTGCCGCTGCCGTTTTCCGTTGCCTTCCGCAGTATTGAGCAACGCGGAAAGGCTGGCTCGATCCAGCTGATCGCAAACTTCGCGGGTTTTGCCTTTGGCCGAAACCGAAACCTCTTCAAGCAATGGTGTCACCCACGCGATAAAACGCAATTCCAGCTGATAAGTATCCAGTTTTTCGTGGTCGAACATGGCCACCGGCGCCTTCGACGCCCCTTTTTCTGTCTGATTCGAGTTCATTCGATTACGAGGACGAGAACGAGGAGGAGGACGATTTTACAATTTCACCGCCTCTTCCTTGAAATTCTCCAGCGCCTTCACCAGGTCCACGATAAACCGCGCCGCCGCGCCGCCGTCGATCACCCGGTGGTCATAGGACAACCCGAGCGGCGTCATCAGCCGGGGCTCGATCTTGCCGTCGCGGACCACCGGTTTTAACGCGCCGCGGCCGAGACCGAGGATCGCCACCTCCGGCCGGTTGACGATGGGCGTGAAATGCGCGCCACCGATTGCGCCCTGATTGGAAATGGTGAAAGTGCCGCCCTTGAGCTCATCCCCGCTGACCTTCCGGTCCCGCGCTTTTTGCGCCAGTTGCTCCAGTTCCTTCACCAGGTCGAGCACGCTCTTTTTGTCCACGTCGCGAATCACCGGCACGATCAGGCCCGGTTCGGTGTCCACGGCGATGCCGATGTGAAAATATTCTTTAATAACGATTTCCTGCGCGGTTTCGTCCAGGCTGGAATTGAAAAGCGGATGCGCTTTCAGCGTTTCCACCAGCGCCTTCAGCACCAGCGGCGTCAAGGTCAGCCGGACGCCTTTTGCTTCATAGGCCGCCGCGAATTTTTTGCGCAGGTTGTTCAGCTGCGTGAAATCCGCATCGTCGAACTGCGTGACGTGCGGAACGGCATCCCAGCTTTCCCACATCCGCCGCGCGATCACCTGGCGCAACGGCGTCAGCGGTTTTTTAGTCACCGGCCCCCACTTCGAAAAATCAATCTTTTCGGCGGCGGGCCGGGCCGGCGCTCCGGTCGAGGCTGGCGCCGGTTGGGCCGACGCTTTGACCAGGCGCTGGATGTAGGCGCGGATGTCGGTCATGACGATGCGCCCGCCGGCTTCGCTGCCGCGGACGCGGGACAGGTCGATGCCCAGTTCGCGCGCCAGCTTGCGGATGGAGGGCGATGCCACCGGCGCGGCCACGGGTTGGGAGCTTTCTTCCGTGGTTTCCGCCGGCGATTCCGGTTCGGCTTCCGGTTCCGGTGCCGGTTGGGCGCGCTTCTCCGGCGCCGGGGCGGCCGCGGCGGGCGCTGCCGGCTTGCCGCCGTCATCGACGGTGACCAGGCGCTGGCCGACACTGACCTTGTCGCCGGCCTTCACATAAATTTTGGAGATGACGCCTGTGGCCGTCGACGGAATGGAAGCCACGGCTTTCTCGTTTTCCAATTCCAGGATGGCCTGGTCTTTGGCGACCGAATCGCCTTCTTTGACGAAGACATTGACCACGACGCCCGAGTCGGCGCCCTCACCCAGCTTGGGAAGTTTTACATCCATAAAAATAACAGGCCGCACAGCATGCCGCAGGCAAGCCCGTTTTTCCAGAAATAAAATAATTTCCTGCGTTAGCGCGCCTTTTCCCAGTCCGAGACGGCGCCGGGCACAATTTTGAAAAGCAGGTGCGGCTCAGGGACTTTTATTGCCGCCAGAGCGCGATAGCCGTGCCGGTCGCGACGTTTCAATTTCCGCCGCAGATGCCGCCATTCATAAAGCAACTGGCCGCGGGTGGCTTTCAGTTTTCCGCGAAATCGCCCGGGGCCGATTCGCCGGGCGTTGAACCGGTAGCCGCGCCGGACCGATTCATCGTGGATGGCCGCCAGATACGCCGAGAGCGCCGACGGCGGACGGTCGAGGTCCGCGAAACGTCGCAACTGCGGGTGATGCCGGTACCCGCGGGTGGCGCCGCGCAAAACCTTTTGGGCCAGCAGTGCCTCCCGCCAGAGCGCCACCAGTCCGCGGGCATCCAGATATTTCGGATGCAACGTCCACAAACGCATGCGGGATTTTAGGCAATCGTTCTGCGGAAGTCGCGGCGGAAGTGACGATTAGGGATGTCTCGGCAACACGCGCCACTGGTACCGCGCAATGTAGGGATCGATCCGGTTCAAAAGGAAATAAGCCCAGCGCTGCTTTATTCGCCGCCAGAGGGTGGCGGTCCGGCGCCAGTCGTCGGCCGTGATCCGCCGGCAGTTGTTCAGAACCTCGTCGAAGATATCGCGGGCGCCGGCGACAATGTCGGCATCGGTGAACCGGATCATCAATTCGTAATTGATCCGCAGGCTGCGGGTGTCGAGATTGCTCGAGCCGGTGTAGACCGCGCCGTCCACGATCACGAGTTTGGTGTGGAGAATTTGCGGTTGATATTCATAAATCTCCACGCCCGACGCCAGGAACCGCCGGTACAGGCTGCGGGCGGCCAACTGCGACAGCGGCACGTCGGATTTGCCGGCCAGGATCAGCCGCACCCGTCCGCCCCGGCGCACCACGCGCGTCAGGTCGCGGCGCAATCGCCAGGTCGGCAAAAAATAGGCGATCACAATCCGGACGTCCTGCGCCGTCCGAAGATCTTTCCGCAGGGACAGTTTGAACGGGCTGATTTCGCGGCCCGGCCCGCTGAGCAGGATCTGTTCGTCCGCCAGGGCGACGACCTTTTTGGTTCCGAGCCGGCGAAGTTGTCCGAACGGTTTATGTTGAAAATCGGCGCGTTCGAACATCTCATCGAATGACGCCGCCAGCTGCCGGGCCAGCGGCCCTTCGATCTGGATGCCCACGTCGCACCAGCCGCAGTTGACGCCGTTGCCTTCATAAGCGGGTGAGATATTGAATCCTCCGACAATCGCCACTCGTTCGTCGCAGGCGATCAGCTTGCGATGATTGCGGATGGCCACATGTCGCAAGGCCAGCGGGTTGAAGATACGGATTTCACCGCCCGTTTGCTGCAAGGGAGCCCAAAAATGATTCGACAGCCGGATGGAACCCACGGCGTCCACCAGCACACGGACCCGGACGCGGCGCTCGCGCGCGCGGACCAGTGCATCCCGAAAGCGCCGCGCCAGCAGACTGTCTTCAAACGTATAAACTTCCAGGCAGACCGAGCGCTCCGCCGCGTCAATGGCCGCCAGCATCGCCGGAAAAATTTCGTCTCCGGCGCGCAACCACCGGTAAACCGGGCTGGATTCGGTCGGCATCCCGACACACGTTATTCCATCAGGCGGAAATAATCAAAGGCCCGCTGTCACCGCCGATCTTTTATCTGCTGCGGCTGTAGCGGCAGGCATTCCTGCCTGCCCCACGGGAATTCACTTCAAACATTTCCCTGAATCTGGCATCTAATCGTTGTGCAACGGATTGGAACCATCCTGGCGGGCTGGCTTTGCCTCCTCGCGCTCTCCGTTTCTGCGGCTCATACCCACGTCCGGCTGATTCTGTCCGCCGATCCGGCGCGGCCGGGCGACACGATTTGGGCCGGGATCGATATGCAGATGGAGCCGGACTGGCACACCTACTGGAAAAATCCCGGTGAAGCCGGCCAGGCCACCAGCATCGAATGGCAACTCCCGGCCGGAGTCACCGCCGGCGACATCCAATGGCCGTTGCCCGAGAAACTGCCTCCCGCCGAGGTCACCACCTACGGCTACACCGGCGAGATCGTCCTGCTGGTGCCGCTCAAGCTCGCCGCCGATCTGAAGCCTGGCCCGCTGGACCTGAAGGCCAAAGTTTCCTGGCTCGAATGCAAGGAAGCCTGCCTCCCCGGCAGCGACAACGTCGAGGCCATGCTGAACGTGGGGGCGGAAACCAAACCTTCTACCAACGCGACGCTGATTGAATTGTGGCAGAAAAAGTGCCCGGAAACGAACGATTCAGCCGCCTGGTCCCGGCGGGCATGGTGGGAAAGCCCGGCGGCCGGAGATACGCGGCCCCTGATCATCAATCGAAAATTCTCCGGCAATGTCGCCGCCTCGGTGCCGCTCGCCGGAGCCGATTTCTTCCCGGGGACCAACGACGATTACGAAATCCTGCCGGCCACGGAGATTATCACCGCCAGTTCCAGTGAAATCCGCCTCCGCAAAACGGTCAAAAAATATTCCGGCGATTGGCCCCGGGAAATCCGCGGCGTGCTCATTGCGGACACCGGAAATTCGCGGACCGGTATCGAAGTCAAACTGCCCGTCGACGACCAGGCTCCGCCCGGAGAAACGGCCGCCGCTCCGTCCGCACCCTCGGCTTCCGCCCCTGCCCTGCCCGCTCAACCGCTCTGGCGGATGCTGCTCTACGCCTTCATCGGCGGCTTGATCCTCAACATCATGCCGTGCGTGCTGCCGGTGATTGCGCTGAAAATCCTCGGGTTCGTCGGCGAAGCCCGGAGCGAGCCGCGTCGCGTCCGGGCCCTCGGCCTGGTCTATGCCCTCGGCGTGCTGGTGTCGTTCCTGGCGCTGGCCGCGGTGGTGATTGGCGTCAAAGCCGCCGGCCATCATGCCGGCTGGGGCATGCAATTCGGCAGCCCGGTGTTTGTGGTTTGCCTCACCACGCTGGTAACATCGGTCGCCCTGAATCTGTTCGGCGTGTTTGAAGTCACGCTGAGTGGACGTGCGCTGGATGCGGCAGGCGGACTGGCATCGAAACACGGCGCCGCCGGCGCTTTCTTCAACGGTGTGCTGGCCACCGCCCTGGCCACGCCGTGCACCGCCCCCTTCCTGAGCATCGCGCTTGGATTCGCTTTCGCGCAAAGCGCCTCCGTTATCCTGCTGGTTTTTGTATTTGTCGGACTCGGCTTGGCCGCGCCGTATGTGGCGTTGAGCTGGAATCCGGCATGGCTGAAATTCCTGCCCCAACCCGGCGCCTGGATGGAAAAATTCAAGGTTGCCATGGGGTTCCCGATGCTGGCCACGGCTGTGTGGCTGTTCAATCTCGCCGCCGGCAGTTACGGCCGATCCGTTTTGTGGCTCGGCGTCTTTCTCGTCATTGTGGCGTTCGCGGCGTGGATTTTCGGCGAGTTTGTCCAGCGCGGCCGTTCCCGGAAGGGCCTGGCACTGGCGATCGCGCTGATCCTGTTGATCGGCGGCTATGCTTTTGCGCTGGAAAGCCAATTGCACTGGCGTCAACCGGTTTCCGCGGCGGCGGCCGGCGATTCGCTGCAGGAATCCAAGGACGGCATCGATTGGCAGCCGTGGACTCCGGAAGCCGTGGCCCAAGCCCGTGCGGCCGGTCATCCGGTCATTGTGGATTTTACCGCCGACTGGTGTCTCACCTGCCAGGTCAACAAAAAGACCAGCATCGAAATCCCGTCCGTGCACGCAAAACTCAAAGCGGTGGGCGCGGTGGCGTTGCTGGGCGATTACACGCATTTTCCCGACAGCATCACCGCCGAGCTGAACCGTTTCAATCGCGCCGGCGTGCCGCTGGTGCTGGTTTACCCGAAAAATCCCGAGGCGCAACCAACCGTCCTGCCAGAAATCCTGACGCCGGGCATCGTGCTCGGCGCCCTGGACCGGGCGACGCGCTGAACCTGGTAGCAGCCGACGTCAGGAGGCTCTGAACGAGCCTCAGGCCTGAAAACGCGGGTTCGAGGAAATTTGGGCCTCGTCACCCCGGCTCCTGCGAAAATATTTTGAACCAACGACAGGGATTTTGCGTCTGTACAATTTAGCAACAAAGATGGAACATAATATCTACACTTATCCTATGAAAACGACACTCGCTTTATTGGCGGCGATGGTACTGGTTTCGGCCGCTTCGGCGGTTGAGGTTGGACAGCCCGCGCCGGATTTCACGGCCACGGACATCAGCGGCAAGACGGTCAAGCTCAGCGATTACAAAGGTAAAATTGTTGTGCTCGAATCGTACAATTCCGATTGCCCGTATTGCAACAACCAGTACCGGAGCGGTGCCATGCAGGAGCTGCAAAAGGACATGGCGGCCAAAGGCGTGGTCTGGCTGCTGGTCAATTCCGTCAACCCCAACAACTCCAGCCATCGTACCGCTGCCCAGGCCAAACAGGAAATCGCCGACAAAAAAATCGTGGCGACGGCCTGGCTGGATGACAGCTCCGGCGCCCTGGGACATCTCTACGGCATGAAAACCACGCCGCACATGTTCGTGGTGGACAAGAACGGCGTGCTGGTTTACGACGGCGCGATTGACAACAAACCGGACCCGCAGCACGATCCGCGGGCGGCGCGCAATTACGTCCGGGACGCGGTGAACGCGCTGCTCGCCGGCCAACCGGTGCCCGTGGCACAGACCAAACCGTACGGTTGCAGTGTCAAATACGCGGATTGAACGGGTAAGGTCCCGAATTTGACTGCTGTAGCGTCGGCGCTGTGCGCCATTTTGAGCCACAGGCTCGACTCTACGCCAAGCCAGGACATGGCGGCGCGCAAGGGACTGCGCGCCCTGCCGTGCGGAAACGGTTTCTAGGTTTCCCGGCACACCTCGTCGGCCAGCCCGTTCTGCCATTTCACATGGTCGAAAAATTCGGGTGACACCATGTAACCGACGCATCCGGCGGCGCCGCAGCGGCAGTGATGGTCCCGGTAATCTTCGAGGCTGTAACCGTAGTTGAAGGTCAATTCCTCTCCGGCCTGGATATCGCGCCGGGCGATAATCCAGATTCGTCCTTCGATCCGCTCCGTCTGGCAATTCGGTTCGCAGCTGTGATTCAGGAACCGGGCGGGGTTCCAGGGCACGCTGCCGTCCAGGTCCAGTTCGTCATTGAGCGAAAAA
>Ga0335078_10000443_pt1 | contig 64696 bp, 55 predicted proteins | sample Lox_Sample_32_FD_206711 | JGI IMG/M metagenome (GOLD analysis project Ga0335078, IMG submission 206711) | Soil microbial communities from Loxahatchee National Wildlife Refuge, Florida, United States - Lox_Sample_3.2 | ecosystem: Environmental > Terrestrial > Soil > Wetlands | place: USA...
CGCCATCTCCTACGCACGGATCGACTGCCGAGAACTCCGATGCGAAAGCAAGGCAATTCTTCAGCCGAGTGGCTTCTGCAACGGGCAGCGGGAAAAATCCCAGCTTGGTTTTTCCATGTGGTCTCATCTTGGCATCCCATTGAGCGCCTGTGCCACGAGGTCGCCAATTCCGTCGGAATCGGCTATCTCGCTCACGGCGATGAACGAACAGAGGCCGTTCACTGGCATTGGGCGCTCATCTTCAATTCGGTAGCCGCGCTCGATGTGTTGTTGTTTTCGTTTCTCAAACAAGTCGGCTCGGGTGGTCACACGAATCCTCATTGCCATCCTCATTTCTCAACCATTGGCGATCAGGTGGAAGTCCGCGTCAGGCGGGTCAAGGAACGCGGGCACTAATCTTGGCGTGTGCGCAAAACCGTTTGGGGACTCACTGTCTCAGGCTCGTTTTCTTTCGTTGGAACGAGCCTTTCCCAACGGATCGCAAATCTGCGGCTGCGCTCTCCCCCGTCGTAGAGCTCAAAAATGAGTTCACCGGAGACATAGAGCGCAGTTGGTAGGGGGATCACTGGAGGGCGGGCGAGATCGAGAGGAGCCGGAGGATTGTTCTCGACCATACTGATCCTCCTTTGCTAATTCTTTGTGCCGAAGATCCGGCGCTTGCACACCTGCGCCAATTACAAACGCTGTGCCTCGAGCGAGCGATCTCTTGCCGCGAGAGGCATGGCAGAATCCGCAGGCGAGTCGCGCCAGTTCGGAAACGGATTCCGGCTGGACCAACGAAATTCCGTGATCAACTTCCGAATCGCCCTACGGCGATAGTGCAATGTCTCTACCAACCGATTCAGACCGTCTCGATCTCCTTCGTACCACTCTTCGGGAATATCAGCGGCGCACCGCCAAATCGTTTGAGCATCCATCTCCTCGGCTCGACTGAGCGCCGGCTCAAACGCCTCCCATCCCACGACGGCCTCGTAAACGCAGGAGTTCGCGTATGCGCCTCTCAGGGGAGAGTCCGGGAACGTCCACTCGCCCGCATTGAAACAGTAGCCTTGGTCAATGAAGGTTGCGACGTATCGCTGCCTTCTCCGCGGTTTCGAGAAGATTGCCTGCCGTCCATCGCTGTTGCACGTCCACTTATCCAGAACCAGGACCCGGGCGAAATCGCTAAGATTACGAACACCCTGCAGCAACTCACGAGGCAAGTAGTCGAGTGTCATGGCAGGACTCTCGCAGCCCACATACAGCGATCCCAATTGCTTGCCGCTCCGGCACGGAATCTTGGCACCACCCAGGCTGATTCGGAGATCTTCTGTACGCTCGATGAGCCAATCGGAGACTTCAATCACTTCTACCCGTGGCATCGGCAGCCCCAGCGCCAAACCCAAATTGGTGGCGAACATCTCGTTCGCGAGCACGCGGATGTGCTGGGGATTATTCTGGAACTTCGTTACGTAGCATGCCCCGTCAGATGCCCTTATCAGATGGGCTTGTGCACCGCCCCGGAGTGGACGTAAGTGTTGAATCGCGGAGATGCAGGTGTTCACACGCACCTCCGTTTCTCTTATCTTGGGGGAATCAACAAACAGCGTGTAACAAACCACAAAGAATGGGTTGGCAGGAATAAACCTTAGCGGTCGCTATTTCTGCGCCGCTGCTTCGAGCGCAAGCACGATCTGATGCAGGGTTTGCAGGTTGTCCACCCGGTCGATGGACTGCAACTTCAGAGAGCGGAGTATTTGTGTTAACGGTTCCGGCCCGACTCGGTCGAGCGCTGCATCCAGTCGCCGGAAGCCACGTTCAGCCGCTCGCATGTGCGCCAGGACCTTTTGCCGAATCGCCAGGTCCTGAATATCCTTGGGGTTCCACACTCGCGCCACCGTCTTCAGCAGTCCGCGATACATGCGCTTGCCCACCGATCGTTCCATCTGTTCAATCTCCCGCACGAGGCTCACGCTCTTCTCGCTCAGCCCCTTGCTGTCAGCGCCATTGCCATTCCCGTTGTTTCCCGCGGTTGTTTGCTCGGACAGTCTTGAGGCAACCTCCGGGTTGGGCCGCAAACCCTGCCTCCATCCTTCGGGCGTTGCCCAATCCGGGAGTTTCGGAACACTCTTCGGGCGCTTGCGCTCATCCAAATCAACCCACGTGCCCGTGAAGTAATACAAGTAGCGCCCCAATCCAAAACATGCGCAGGCTCGTTTGAATGCCTGTGCTTCAAATGCGTGGTCCACTTTATCCAGTTCGTCGATCAGCAAGACGCAAGGCTTTTCATACTGGAGGGCGCGCAACAGAGGCCCGGCGCTGAAGAACTGCTGGCCATGCAATTCGGTCTGCTGGGATTCCCAATCAACGCTGCTGGACTTCGATTTCAACTCGACGCAAAGCCTCTGCAGCGACTCGTCGAATTTCCCAATGGCTTTCTCTTCATTGATGCCCTCGTAGCACTGCAAGCGTTCGACTACGGTTTCCGCCGCATCCGCGACAGCGTATGCCAATTGAGTTTTTCCGCTGCCAGCGGGACCTTCGAGCAACAATGGCTTCTGCAGTCTGGCCGCCAAATACACTGTTGTAGCGGCAATCGAATCGGCGATGTAGCCGGTGGCCCTCAGCCGTTGACCAACTTCTTCAAGAGACGAAAACACGGTTGGCTCCTTGCCCGAGGCGGATTGCTCGGTTGCGAGCGTCTGAAACGTAGACCGGAATGAGATTTCGGTCAAATCCCGAACGACTCGGGGTCGATTGACTGAATCAGGAACCTCTACTACAACGCCAATGACAGGGCCGCGGTTGGAAGCGACACCCTCGCTGGTGGCGGGCTCCTCCCAAACATGATTGGCCCTAACCAGAGAACACCATGAATACCCGATCGTCCTTAGCAGTAGAGCTTGAGCAAATGCCGCACGCCTTGCGAGCGTCGGAACTCGCAAAGATCCTTTCGACGAGCAAGATGACTATTTATCGCCTCGTGGGACAAGGCGCGATTCCTTACTTCAGGGTTGGTGGTCTGATCCGTTTTGACCCGCAAGCAATTGCCGATTGGCTTCGTCGGAAGATGCCGCTGAACCAAACGGCCGCCTAGGCATGTGCTCCGTCCGACTCGGATGTTGTTTTCGGGAAAGGAAACGTAGCATTAACTTTCCGCAGTGCTTCCTTGTCCCGGGCGGGTTTGAGATAGCGCATCGTCGATTCCAAGTCTTTGTGTCCCATCCACGTTTGAACCGTTGTTAAATCCACTCCAGCGCGAAGGTGCATGGTCGCGAACGTTGCCCGAAATTTATGCAGAAACCAGTTCTGGCAATATGCGCCTTTGGCGCAATGCCCTTGCCCGGTATCGCACAGGCCGCAATTCAGCCCGGCGCGCCACGCCACACTTTTGCATTGGCGTAGGAAGTTGTGAACAAGTCCGCCGTTGCTGGTTGAGAAAACCAGCGCATGATTCGCGTTGGCTGAGGCTTTGTGATCGCGCAAGCTGTTCAATAGGCGATCGGGAATCGGAACCTCGCGTTCTTCCCAGTCCTTCGGAATGAATCCCAGCTTTGGCTTTACCTTCACCCGAACCACGTGATTGTCGAAATCGATGTCGGGCCACGTTGCATGCATGACCTCGCCTTCGCGAAACCCAGTCATCCAGAAGAATTCAAAGAGCACCCGCTTCCAGGAATTGCATTGGGCAAGAAATCTCTCGATCTCCTCACTGGTATAGACCTCGGGTTCGGTTTCCGTGTAGCGTGGCCAGTCGCGCTTGCGGATTAGTTTCGTAACTCCGTTTGCCTTGAGCATCGAGACGACAACCTGCACCTTGGTCCAGATCGTGCGGCGGGCAAGGCCCTTGTCGGACAAAAAGCCCATGAAGGTCATGAGGTCGGTACGTTCGACACTAGAAAGCGGCTTTTCACGACACGATTGGCGGAAATAATCGAGAGCGGTCTTGTACTGGCTGTACGTCTTCGGCCTGTGGTGTTGGCGGGTTTCCTCGAGGAACTCGCGGCAAGCCTCCGACAGGGTTATTCCGATTCGTTTCTGTTCGCCGACGATTTCGATTCCGAGCGCCTGGTTCCTGAGAATTTGAGCTTTGCGCTCTGCGGCAGCAAACGCTTCGCCTGGACTTTTGCCCACCGATTCTCGATATCGTCTGCCATCGCGATACCACTCGATGTAGTAGGCACCTTCTTTGTGGAGTTCGGGCCGGCCATCGATCAAGACGTAGTCTGGCCGAATGCGGCCGTTACTTGTGTGAACGACTGGACAGAAGCGCCACCTCTCCGACGCCGCGCCGCGCACTTTCACGTACTTCGTGAGATTGACGCGCCCCGCATGGTACTTGCCGGTTCGCATCATAAGACCTCCAAATCTGGTTTGGAGAAATTATGTGCAAAGGGAAATTCGGTCAAGTTCTCCAGGCGCCGGGTCGAAAGCGCGATCTGGCTAATCAAAATGATGCGCGAGGAGAAAACCACGAAATGTGGTTGCGCGCATTGGACGCTGGATTTGGGGTCAATTCCAGTTTGGCCGATGAGCGCATGCTCGCCGTCGCGAGCGTTCGCTGTCAGGGGAAAAGGATGACAAAATCGCATCGCATACCGCTCCTGAAATGGGTTTTACGGTATGGACGACGGTATGGATGGCACTTAACTTATTGAAAACAAAGAACTGGCGGAGAGAGTGGGATTCGAACCCACGTTAGAGTTTCCCCTAAACACGCTTTCCAAGCGTGCGCCTTCAGCCACTCGGCCATCTCTCCGGCTTCCATTCCCGGAAAGAAACAGCTTTTGCAGAACCGATCAAATCGCCGCAAAGCAGCGATTCCCTTGCGGCTTTCCTGCCTTTCAATTCTATGGGTGATGTCGTCGAATCGCAACCGCGACCGGACCGTGCGCCACACGCGAATCTCGCCGACTCAACCGCGCGGCGTGAAATCCTTCGGTCGGCCGCAATGTATGCAACCATTCCGAGGACGTCTAAGAGACTTCTTACGAGAGTTTTTCCGGAGAATCGGGAACAGGGGCCGGCGTCGAAACTGAGCTTGCCGGAACGTTAGAGGCGGATGCGCCCGCCGCCGCGGCATTGGCCGCGCTTTTGTTCACGCCACTGCCGTTCGTCCCGTTGCCATTCGCGCCCGCCGCCGGCAGCGGCGGCACTTTCGTATTGTCCACAACGTGATGATTCAGGCAGTACAGCGCCAACTCCAGGCGGTCCGCCACTCCCAGTTTGTCGTAGACCTTGCGCAGATAATTCTTTACTACTTGCTCGGTGGTGCCGACCCGCAAGGCAATTTCTTTGTTCTTCATGCCCTGGGTCACGCAGGAAACAATCAAGGTTTCCTTGGGCGTGAGTTGCACCTTGGGCCGCGATCCCGCCGGACGGTTGCCCTGGTTGCGGTACGCCTCCATCACCCAATGTATGCCCTGGCTGTCGAGCCAACTCTCGCCCGCGGCTACTTTGCGCAGGCAATCCACCAGCAGTTCAGGCTCAACTTCGCGCGACAAAATGCCATGCACTCCCCGCCGAAACAATTCCAGCGTGAGTTCTTCATCGGCTCCCGGAGTAACCACCATTATCCGCAGCTTGGGATACTGGCGCATCAACTCCGTGACCGACTCCACCGGGTTCGGCGTCAGCGCGGCTTCGAAGATCAGGACGTCGGCGGAAAATTTCGCCACCGCCGCTTGCGTTTGCGCCAGCGTCTCGGCCTGTCCCACTACCCGGATGTCGTCTTCGAGCGCAAAAATCTTGCGCAGCCCGGCGCGGAAGATCGCCTGCGTATCAGCCACAATGACCCGCACGAACTGGCCGTTGCCGCCGTCGCCTGCCTCGAATTCTTCCACGCCCGCCGGAATAGTAGCCATTCGGTTCCTTGCTCTACGCTCGTTCAATCTGGTACTCGTCGATCACTACGCCCACGCCGCGGCGGCCTCCGTCTTCGAAGCTGCGCACCACCCGGCCCCGGCAATCAATCTGCACATCGCGCCTGGCGCCCACCACCTCGGCCGGCAATAAAATTGTGAAGTCCACCATCGAGCCCACTGGCACATCGCGATCCATCGCGAACAGCACCCCGTTGGCCGAGATGTTTTCCGTCTCTGCCGAATACGCGGTGCCCTCGGATTTCACGGAAGCGGACAGGTGCAGCGGAAAGCGCGGCGCGCTTTGCAAGTCCTGATAGCGTCCGCTCGTGATCTGCGCCTCCGTCATGGGTGCCTTCCCTTGCCCTGCCACTCTCGATTCGACCTTCCTTCCGTCAGCTCGCTTCGGCTTCCCGGAATTCCCTTCCAACTCAATGGCAGCGTACACCTGCAAACTCGACGAACAAAGTTACCGAAGTCATGGAACAATCGAGCATAACTACTTATGTTTGAATGGATTAGCACGGATTCCGAAGGTTAAATCTAGACCCAAAACAGGAGGCCGGAAACCTGTCATTCCGGCCAAACCGGCCAGAATTTCCGCCAACTTCCGGCGATATCAGGAAAGTAAAATCGGATACCGGATCGTTTAGGCAAGCCTGATCCGGAGGCCTGACGACTGAAGACTGATGACTGAGTACTGAGTACCGATTCTCAAAACTTCGTAACTTCCGTGAAATTAAATTCCCGCACCTTCATGGCGGGAACTACCATGTCAAACGACTCTTCTCCGGCCGAGCGCGCCGGTTGGCTCATCCCCTCAACATTCGACAACATGTGAATGAGGCTCTCGTTGAAACGAAAATTTCGTACCCCGCCCTGCACCCGTCCATTTTCCACGTAGAAGGTTCCGTCGCGCGTCATACCGGTAAGCATCTTTTCAAAAGGCTCGACCTCGCGGATATACCAAAGCCTGGTGACCAGGATGCCGCGTTCGGTGGAAGCGATCATCTGCTCGATCGTTTTCGGATCATCGCAGGGCGCAAACACGATGTTCAGCGGCATCTCGCCGATCTCATTGGGCAGCGGAAATCCATGGCCGGTCGCGGCCATCGGCCCCACGCTGTCTTTAAATTCTGAGCGCTTCATTCTTTCCGCGGTCGCTCGGGCATAGACCACGCGCTTCACCACTCCTTTCTCCACCAGCCCCACTTGTTGCCGCAACATTCCCTCCCCATCAAAGGGAGATCCCGCCTGCAAGGGATGTGTAACGTCATCCCAGATCGTGACGTTGTCGCCGAACAGCTTGCTTCCGATCCGTCCCGTTAGAAACGAACGCTGATCGAGAATCGCCATCCCCGAATAATCCCAGAACATGAACCCCACAATATCCAGCACCGCGGCTGGTTCCAGAATCACGGTGTACTTCCCGGCGGGAAGCTCGCGCGGCTGGGCCGAGTCCACCGCTTTTTTCGCCGCCATCTCCGCCAGTTGCAGCGGATCCAGATTCGCCACGTCCGGCGAATTCGCCTTCTGCCAGCCCGACGAATCCGCCCCCAGCATCGTGACCGAGACCTCAGCCGAGGTCTGCCGATGCCATGCGCTCAATCCGCGGGAGTTGAAAATCCCTTCCCACGATTCCCCGCTGGAAAAAACTCCGGCTGTGGTGAGCTTGTGCTTATCGGCAACTCCGACAATCTTCTTCACGCCTTCCGCGCGAATTTCGGGCGTAATCGCCGCCGTCTGTTCGAAGTGTCTTGAGGGGATTGATCGCGCTCCCGCCCCGCCGCCGGCCGCCTGCGCATCCGGCATCGGCAGCAGATCCGGATCGGGATGCTGCACTCTGGCCAAATTCTCCGACGACCGCACTACCTCCCGCAAACTCTCGTCATCGAACTTGTTCGTCGAAGCCCGCGCCGTCCGCGAACCAAACACCGTCCGCACAGAAACCACATGATTTTCTTCGGCAACGTTCTGGTGAATCGTATTGTTGGCGAAGCGCGTCAGCGCAAAACGCCCGCCCGAAAAAAGCACCTCCACCTCATCCGCAGACGAGAGTTTCCTGACCCGCTCAAAAATGTCTCCGGCCTGTTCTTTCGTCAGCATTTCGGCAGTTATTTGTGTTCTCTGTGCCTCTGTGGTGAACTAGCTCTTGAACGCGCTCCCGACCTTGATGTTCCTGAACCGCGCCGGCGCCGCCCCGTGCCCCGTTCCCATCACCTGCTGCGGCTGCCCCTTGCCACAATTCGGCGTGCCCCACAGCGTCCACTCTTCCCGCGAGCAAACTGCATCCAATGAATTCCAGAACTCCGTCGTAATCCCCGAGTACGAAGGATTCTTCACCATCCGCGCGCGCTTGCCATTCTTGATTTCCCATCCAATTTCACAGCCGAACTGAAAGTTGTAGCGCTTGTCGTCAATCGACCAGGAGCGGTTCGTCTGCATAAGCACTCCGTAATCCGTCGCCGCGATCAGTTGCTCCAGGCTGAGCGGCTTTTCCCCCGGCAACAAACTGATGTTCGTCATGCGGATCATGGGCAGCCGGTTCCATCCTTCCGCCCGCAGCGTTCCGCCCGACCGCTCGGCGCCGATCATGGGCGCCGTCTCGCGCGAGCTCAGATATCCCGTAAACAGCCCCTTGGTGATGATCGGCGTGGACTGCGCTGGCACCCCCTCGTCGTCGAATCCAAACGTGCCGAGCCCCGGACCATGATCTTGCCGCGCGTCGGCCACCACATTCACCAGGTCGCTGCCGTAACGCAGCCTCCGCAACTTGTCCAGCGTCAGAAACGAAGTCCCGGCAAAATTCGCTTCCATCCCCAGCACGCGGTCGAGTTCAATCGGATGCCCCACCGATTCATGAATCTGCAATCCCAACTGCGAGCTGTCGAGAATAATGTCGAACATCCCTTCCGGACACTGGTCGGCCTGATGCAGCGCCACGGCCTCTTCCGCGATCCGGCGCGCGTTTTCCACCAGCTTCAATTCCTCGATCAGCTCATATCCTTTGTTCTGCCATTGCCCGCCAAACGAATTGGGATACGACCGCTTTTGAATTTCATTCCCCGCGAACGCGTACGCCGCATATCCGGCGCCCGTCGAGAGCTTCGTCTGGTGAATGTCCGCGCCCTCCGACGATGCAAACCACTGCTCCTCGCGATTGAAATTCAGATTTGTCTCGGCCAGCGTGATGCCCGCCACCGACCGCAATTCCGCATCGATCTTCAACAGCAGCTCGATGTTCTGTTCGACCGATACCGTAAACGGATCGATTTTGTACGGAGTCGTCCACTCCGCCACCACCGGCTTCTCCGCCGCCAGGCGCACGTCTTCCCGCTTCACTCGTGCCGACGCCCGCGCAATCGCTACCGCCTCGGCGGCCGTCGCCTCGACCGATCCGCGTCCTAGCTCCGACGATGCGGCAAATCCCCAGGCCCCGTCCGCAATCACGCGCACGTTCATTCCCACGGACTCGCCGTCGGACGCGCTGCCCACCTTGCCATTTTTCGTGCTCAACGCGCGGCTCCGCTGCGCGATCACCCGCACATCAGCAAAGCTCGCCCCGCGTGAGGTAGCGGCGTTCAGAGCCCAATTGGTTACGTGTTTCATGGTCAAAATTTCAATCTAACACATTCAGCCGAGGCAATTTTCCGCTCCAACGGCAGCGGGTCAATTGGAATTCCGTCAGACGCCCATCCTCTAGCAGCCTGCGGAAAAACTCGAAAATGCCGGTAGGCCTGTGGAAGAGGGGCCCTTCAGGGCCGCGTAAGTCCAGCATAATGAGTAGGGGCTTTAGCCCCCGTGGTCGTTCCTGCCCACCCCGGAGGACTTTTTCCGCAACTTGCTAGGCCGTCATCCTGAACGCAGCCGTTCTTCAGGCGCAGTGAAGGATCTCGCGAGCGTCGGCAATCTGTTTCCGCGCGATCCCTCGCCCGGCTGAACTGCGCCGGGCTTCAGGATGACACCACTGGAACAAGAAACACCAAACTGAACCACTACCCGCATGTTGCCCAACACACACTCACCTGTGACCGATATCACAGTGCACCACCCTGCGCCCGCCGTTCAATGGATCTGACCGCCGTTTCGGCAGCGGATTGCCCACTCTGCCCGGTCCCAAGGAGTGCTCCGACTATGAGCGTCACTACTCCCGATAAGAAGCTCAAACACCCCGCTGGTAAACCCGCTCTCGACCGCAAATCTTCTGCCCACGAATCCCAAGACAAACAAGCCGCCAAGAAAGCCGATCTGGCCGGCCCCGGCATCGGCGATTACGCCGAACTGGAAAAAATTCTTCCCCCGGACTACAACCCGCTTCTCAACCGCAAAGAGACGCAGCAGGCCATTTTTCACCTCAAACGTTATATTGAAGACAATCTATGCAAAGAGCTCGGCCTCATGATGGTGGAAGTTCCGCTCATCGTGGACGCGGAGAGCGGCGTCAACGATATGCTGGACCGCGATGGCTCGCGCACTCCCATCCAGTTCCACATCTCCAACGATCGCGGCAAGCATCCCATCGATGCCCAGGTCGTGCAGGCCGCCACAAAATGGAAGAGAGTCGCTCTGAAGCAGTTCGATTGCCGTCCCGGCGAAGGTATCTGCACCGATATGCGCGCCGTCCGCAAGGATTACTTCCTCGACCACGACCATTCCGCTTACGTCGATCAGTGGGACTGGGAGCGCGTGGTTACCGCCGACGAACGCAATCTGGAATTCCTGAAGTCGGTCGTGCGCAAGATCTGGAAGGTTCTGGTCGGCGCAGAAAAATTTGCACAGCAAATGTTCCCCGAACTGCGCAATCCGCGCTACCCCAGCCTGCCCGAGGAACTCACGTTTCTGCACGCCGAGGAGTTGTTGGCTCTATACCCCGACCTGCCCCGCAAGCGCCGCGAAACCGTAATCCTCCAAAAATATCCCGCCCTGTTCATCATCGGCATCGGCTGGCCCCTGAAAGACGGCTATCCGCACGAGATGCGCGCCGCCGACTACGATGACTGGATCACCGACACTAGCGCGGAGACTCATCGTGACACCCACGGCCTGAATGGCGACATTCTCGTCTGGAATCACGTCACCCAGCGCCGCCACGAACTCAGCTCGATGGGCATCCGCGTCAATGCCGACACTCTGCGCCAGCAACTCGAGATGTCGAACCTGCTCGACAATCTCAAGTTCCCCTATCACCAGGGCATCGTCCATAACGAACTCCCGCTCTCCATCGGCGGCGGAATCGGCCAGTCCCGCACCCTGATGCTTCTCCTGCGTAAAGCGCACCTCGGTGAAGTCAGCGTCACCGTCTGGCCCAAAGTGTTAAAGGAAATGTGCGCCAGGAAAAGAATCTTCGTGCTGGAATAGAGACGTCCGATTCGCTGCCCCATTTCTTGCGCGGCGTGTGCGCCTGGAGTGGGGCATTTTCACGAAACTAGGGAGAAGCGCGGCCGACCCCAGGCGCTTCCTAAAGGAAAAACCACTCTCGACGAAAGCCGCCGCAACAGCACGAACAACGAACCCTACGGCGTCGCGTGCGCCTCGGCCAGCGCCTTCCTCACCGCCAGCAATTCCTTCAACACTCCGCGCAGCTTGGTCGACTCCAGCGCGTTGGCCCCATCCGATTTCGCTTCCTTCGGATTGTCGTGCACTTCCATGAACACGCCATCCACACCCACCGCCACCGCCGCCCGCGCCAGCAGCGGAATGAATTCCGGCTGTCCCCCGCTCACCGCCGGACCGCCATCTGCCGCTTGCGACGACGGCAACTGCACCGAATGCGTCGCATCCAACACAACCGGCGCGAACTTCCGCATAATCGCCAGCGAGCGCATGTCCACCACCAGATTGTTGTATCCGAAACTCGATCCCCGCTCGGTCAGAAAAACCTGCGAATTTCCCGCGTCCCGGCACTTTTCCACCGCATGCCGCATATCCCAGGGCGCAACGAACTGCCCCTTCTTGATGTTGACCACGCGTCCGCTCAGCGCCGCCGCCACCACCAGATCAGTCTGCCGGCTCAGGAATGCCGGAATCTGCAGCACGTCCACCACTTCCGCAACCTTGCCCACGTCCGCCGTCTCGTGCACATCCGTGAGCACCGGCACATGAATTTCGTCTTTAATCTTCTTCAGAATCCGCAGTCCCTCCTTCAGCCCCGGCCCGCGAAAGCTGCGGATCGACGTCCGGTTCGCCTTGTCGTAACTCGCCTTGAAGATAAAAGGAAATTCCAGCGATCGCGCCACCCCCTTGATGATCTCCGCCATCCGGATCGCGTGCTCTTCGCTCTCGATCACGCACGGCCCGGCGATCAGAAAAAGATCGCCCGACCCGATGTGAACATCGCCGACCTGGAAGGTAGTAGTCATTCAAAAAATAATACGCCACGGATCAGCACGGATTCCCACGGATCAGGAATGCACCGCGCAATAATCCGTGTAGATCCGCGAAAATCCGTGGCTAGGCTCTCGTCCGCTCCGGCCGGTGGAACATCTCCACTTCCACCGTTTCTTTTTCCGCGCGCCGCTTCTGCCCGTACTCATACGCCGCGCCAATAAACGTCCGGAACAGCGGATGCGGCTCCAGCGGCTTCGATTTGAACTCAGGATGGAACTGGCAGCCAATAAAATGCGGATGATCCGGCAACTCCACCATTTCCACGTAAGTCCCGTCCGGGGTCGACCCTGAAATTCGCAATCCCGCCGCCGTCATCGGTTCTTCATACTCGCGGTTGAACTCGTAGCGATGCCGGTGCCGCTCGCTGATCTCCGCCTTCCCATAAATCCGGTGCGCCAGCGTATTGGGCTCGATCTTGCACGTCCACGCGCCCAACCGCATCGTCCCGCCCAGTTCTTCCACCCCGCGCAACTCGCGCAGTTTGTAGATGACGCGATGCGGCGTCGCCGGATCGAACTCGCTCGAATTCGCCTCGGCCAGTCCCACCACATTCCGCGCGAACTCGATGCACGCCGTTTGCATTCCCAGGCAGATGCCAAAGTACGGAACTTTCTTCTCCCGCGCATAACGAATTGCGCGCAGCATTCCCTCGATGCCGCGCTTGCCAAATCCTCCCGGCACCAGAATCCCGTCATATCCCTCGAGTTGCGCCTCAAAACTCTGGTCGCCCGTTTCCAGTCCTTCCGCTTCAATCCAGTTCAACTGCAGCTTCAGGTTGTGCGCCAGCGCACCGTGCACCAGCGCCTCTTTCAGCGACTTGTACGAATCCTCGTACTCCACGTACTTCCCGACAATCCCGATCGTCACCGTATCTTTGGGGTTGTAGACCCGATGAACGATGTCTTCCCATTTCGCCAGATCGCGATCCTTCGCCTCCATCCGCAGATGCTTGAGCACCAGCGTATCCACGCCCTCATGCGCGAACACCACCGGCACTTCGTAAACCGACGCCACGTCCTTGGCCGTTACCACCGCCTCTTCTTCCACATTGCAGAAGAGCGCAATCTTCGACTTCAGTTCCTTCGCCAGAAACCGGTCGGTGCGGCACAGCAGAATGTCCGGTTGAATTCCGATGCTCAGCAGTTCCTTCACCGAATGCTGCGTCGGCTTCGTCTTCAACTCCTGCGCCGCCGCAATGAACGGCACCAGCGTTACATGCACAAATAATGTGTGCTCCCTGCCCAACTCCTGCCGCATTTGCCGGATGGCTTCCATAAAAGGCAGCGACTCGATGTCGCCCACGGTCCCGCCAATTTCGACAATTGCGACGTCCACGTCCTGCGCGACTTTCTTCATCGCCCCCTTGATCTCGTTGGTGACGTGCGGAATCACTTGCACCGTCTTGCCCAGATAATCACCGCGTCGCTCTTTCGCGATAATCTGCTCGTAGAGCCGGCCCGTCGTCCAGTTGTTGTCGCGAGAAAGTTTGGCGTGCGTGAAGCGCTCATAGTGTCCCAGATCCAGATCCGTCTCCGCCCCGTCGTCGGTCACAAACACTTCGCCGTGCTGAAACGGCGACATGGTTCCCGGATCCACGTTCAGATACGGATCAAATTTCATCAGATTGACTTTGATCCCGCGACTCTCCAGCAGGCATCCGATCGATGCCGCCGCCAATCCCTTGCCCAGGGAAGACACAACTCCGCCCGTCACAAAGATGTACTTCGCTGGCATCTCTTCCTCGCTTTAAATTGTTTTTGAAAAATGGTGCAGGTGGGGTGCACGATCAATTATGACAAACATGGTTGTGGAAAGGAACAAAAAATCGCCGCATTGACGGACGAATTCATATCGGCGACAATGTTTTTTGGGTTCTCCGAACTCAGCGGAGAACTATCCACCAAAGTGGGCCTGTGGCGCAGCTGGCAGCGCGCCCCGGCCCTGCCGGGAAGGTCGTCGGTTCGAGTTGTTTTGGCTTTAGCAGTGGGCCTGTGGCGCAGCTGGGAGCGCGCTTCCATGGCATGGAAGAGGTCGTCGGTTCGATCCCGACCAGGTCCACCAATTTCCCGCTTATGCCCGCCGTCTATATCCTACAGAGTGAAAGTTCAGGCCGATTCTACATCGGTTGCGCCCAAGATCCGCCCACGCGCTTGGCCGAACACAATCGCGGCCAGACCACGTCCACTCGAGGCCGCGGACCATGGCTGCTCGTGTACCGGGAGCAATTCAGGACTGCTACGGAGGCTCTGGCCCGCGAGCGACAACTCAAGAGTTGGAAATCCCATCGCTCGATTCAAGAATTGATGGACTCTTCCAAAGCCGCTGAGCGCGCCCCGGCGTAGCCGGGAGGTCGTCGGTTCGATCCCGACCAGGTCCACCAAACCTTTCAGTGGTTTAGCTCCCATCGCCAGTTTGATCCAAAAATCTTACCTGTGATGCTTACCTGTGTTGCCGGTACAGAAACAGATAAAGACTGTTCGACCCGGCCAGGCCCACTAAGCCTCCCACAGTTGACCCTCTCGAGGTCTCCCCGTAACATTCCTCCAAATGGTTGCACCATCCCAACCCGTGGGGCAGACGGTTTCCCACTACCGCATCCTGCGCAAGATCGGCGGCGGGGGCATGGGAGTGGTGTATGAGGCAGAGGACCTGAAGCTCGGTCGCCATGTCGCGCTGAAGTTTCTTCCCGAAGAACTCGCGCACGATGTTCAAGCTCTCAGCCGCTTCCAGCGCGAAGCCAGGTCCGCATCTTCGCTGAATCACGCCAACATCTGCACGATTTACGAGATCGACGAGGCTGATGGGCGAACCTTCATTGCGATGGAATTGCTGGAGGGACAAACCCTCCGGCACCTGATCGCGGGCAAGGCTCTGGAGATTGAGAAGGTGCTCGATCTCGCCATTCAGATCGCCGATGCGCTGGACGCCGCACACTCGAAGGGGATTGTCCACCGCGACATCAAGCCAGCAAACATCTTCATCACCGAGCGAGGGAAAGCGAAGATTCTGGACTTCGGGCTGGCGAAAGTGACCCTGAAGCCGGAGAGCGTTGCCCTGAGCGCCCCGACCGTCGAGCTAGAAGAACACCTGACCAGTCCCGGCAGTGCGCTGGGCACGGTGGCCTATATGTCGCCGGAGCAGGTGCGCGGCAAGGAACTCGATGCTCGCACCGATTTGTTCTCGTTCGGCGCCGTTCTTTACGAGATGTGCACGGCCACGCTGCCATTCCGTGGAGACACCTCTGCGCTCATCTTCCACGCCATACTGGAGCGCGCTCCCGTCACCCCGGTGCGCCTGAATCCCGATGTACCCGCCGAATTGGAACGGATCCTCAATAAGGCGCTGGAGAAGGACCGCTACCTGCGCTACCAGCATGCTGGCGATGTCAGAACTGATCTGCAGAGATTGAAGCGCGACACGGAATCGAGTGGAGTAGTTGTCGCTCGAACGGCGCCCCGCAAGACGGATGAAACGAGCAAGCTGTGGGGCGCCTTGGCCGTCTGCATCGCCGCCCTCGTGGTGGCAGTACTGGCCGCAGCATATTTGCGATCCGGAAGGCCCCGTCAGATTGATTCCATCGCCGTCCTCCCCTTCGCCAACACGGCTGGAGACGGCAGTGCCGACTACCTCGGCGACGGGGTCACTGAATCCGTCATCGCGAGCCTCACTCATCTCCCCGATCTGAAAGTGAAATCGCGCAACGCAGTCTTCCGCTATAAGGGGAAGAACGTGGATTTGCAGAAAGCCGCGTCCGATTTGGGAGTGTCCGCTCTGGTCAGTGGCCGGGTGACGGTTCACGGCGACAACATCGAAGTCACCGCCGAACTGACCGAAGTTCGCGACGACACCGAACTTTGGGGGCAACAGTACAGCGGAAAGACGGCAGACATCATTTCTCTGCAGCAGCAAATTACGGGTGACATTGCCGCCAAGCTGCGTCCCACACTCAATAATTCCGAAAGGCGGCAGGTCGCTCAGCAGGGCACGCAGAATCCGGAAGCCTACGAGTTGTATTTGAAAGGCCGCTACTACTGGAACAAGCGGACTGGTGCCGATCTGCAAACCGCAATCTCGTATTTCAATCAGGCCATCGCGAAAGATCCGGGATACGCTCTGGCCTACTCAGGGCTAGCGGAAGCATGGGGTGTTTTGGAAGCTTATGGTGGTAATCCCAGCGAAGACTTCCCCAAGTCGAGCGCAGCTGCCCGCAAAGCCCTCGAACTCGATCCTACCCTCTCGCGACCCCACGCCATACTGGGCAACAACGAGTCGGAATACGAGTGGGACTTCGCGGGCGGAGAAGCCGAGTACAAGAAAGCTTTGCAACTGGATCCCAACGACGCGAGCGCTCACCAGTGGTATGCCGAGGAACTGGCAATGACCGGCGGCAGGGAGAAGGAAGCTCTCGCCGAGATTACCCGCGCCCATCAACTCGAGCCCATGACACCCATCATTACCCGGAACCTCGCGGGGGTTCTCATCTGGGCCCGGCGCTTCGACGACGCCATCGCCACTTGTCAGAAGCTGGCGAAGGACGATCCATCGTTTCCTGGCGCGCACGAAAGTCTAGCCACGGCTTTTTGGGGGAAAAGGATGTACCCGCAGGTTCTTGAAGAATGGAAAATCAACGGCCAACTCTCCGGCGACCGGAATGAGTCCGACTTCGCTTCCGCCCTGGAACAGGGCTTTCGCGCCGCAGGATGGAAAGGCGCTCTCAAGAAAGGTATTGAGGTTCGTCTTGCTCAGCGCGAGACCGGCTACTCGTCCCCTTACGCGATTGCAGAACTCTATGCTGATCTGGGGGACAACGATCAGGCATTTGCATGGCTCGACACCGCCTACAAGGAGCACGACTGGGTGCTCACACAAATGCGGGTGGACTTCTTACTCGACCCGTTGGTGTCCGATCCCCGATTTGGTGAGTTGGTGCAGAAGGTAGGGCTACCACAGCAGTAAAGAGTGTGCGCTTAGACTTAGACCAACCTCCCGCCACGCATCGGAGCAGGTTGACCTCACCGCCTTGGTCACTCGCCGCCTGCAGATGTTTCCGCACCCCTCTGAAGGAACGCCGATCCCGACGTCCCGATCCGAAAGCAAGCCAAGGCGGAATACGCCAAGCTGCAATGACCCCAACATACCTGCGTTTCTTACCTGTGATCCTCACCTGCGTTACGGGTACAAAAACCCAAAAGACGGTCCTCTGGGCAGCGTAAGTTATTGGATTTCTTAATACGGGCTAAATGGCATGGAAGAGGTCGTCGGTTCGATCCCGACCAGGTCCACCAATTTCCCGCTTATGCCCGCCGTCTATATCCTACAGAGTGAAAGTTCAGGCCGATTCTACATCGGTTGCGCCCAAGATCCGCCCACGCGCTTGGCCGAACACAATCGCGGCCAGACCACGTCCACTCGAGGCCGCGGACCATGGCTGCTCGTGTACCGGGAGCAATTCAGGACTGCTACGGAGGCTCTGGCCCGCGAGCGACAACTCAAGAGTTGGAAATCCCATCGCTCGATTCAAGAATTGATGGACTCTTCCAAAGCCGCTGAGCGCGCCCCGGCGTAGCCGGGAGGTCGTCGGTTCGATCCCGACCAGGTCCACCATCCTTTTAATTTCCCGCTATCGATGAGCCGCCCTCGTTACGCGACGTCTTTGTTCTCGTCGTCCAGGTATTCGGCTGGCACATCGTCTTCAGGAACCTCGCGTGTCTTCACTTCCGACACGTCCGCATCTTTGGCGTTTTCCACTCCGAGTACGGCCTCGGCTTCGAATGCATTCCCTTCATCCAGCAATTCCTCGACGCTCTCCGAGTCGGCCCTGGCGCGGTCCGGAACTTGCTGCGCGTCCCCAGACTGACCCGCCGAGTCCGGACCCGTCTCACGTCTCCGCTTCTTGGATTCCTTCATGCGTTCCTCCTGACCCTTTGTTAGATTAGATCACTCCCCGTGAGGTTTCGATCAGATAAGAAATTGGGGTGCTGCCGGCTAGGTGGGCGCTCGCAGGACCATGTGGGAATTCAGCGGTGCATCGCGGCCGCCGCCAACGCCCGTAGCAGATTGTTCTGATGACAGTCGATCAGGTTGGGGAAAACTTGGTGACGCACGACTCGGCCTCAACTGCAGGCATTGTCTTTCGCTGGGGAGCGCGGCCGCCAGGAATCAATGTGTGAAGCCCACCGTTCCCCGCAAATCTGGATCAATTAATCATCCAGATCATCCGGATTAACCTCCGGCGTTCCCGGCTCTGGTGTCGGGCACGTCCGCTGGTTCAATACCAGCGGTGGAAGCGGCGTTGCGTGTAGCTGAATGCATCCTGGAGTTTCTTGGCCACAGTGTCTGCTTTCCGCCCGGATTCGGCAGCCCGAAATCGCATGGTAGACGCGGCGACGAGCTTAGTCGTGTAACTTACCGTACACCGACAACATTCCTCCGCATACCGTTGGCGTAGTGCTCGTGACCAATGCCGCAGCGGTACAGGTAACGTTCGTTCCGCCGGGCAAGCCGGGAGCAAAGCCGGGCGTGCCTCCAGCAACAAACACCAGCCCACCGGCAACTGTCGGAACCGTGTACTTTACCGCGCCCGGGCCCGCATTAGCCGCGCTTGTGGAGCTTTCCCACAGCTCCTTCAGGATGGGGGCATTCGGCGGATTTGGAACCGGATTATAGACGACCAGGATCGCAGGCTTTGCTGCCTTTGCCGTGTTCTTGCCGGGTTGCCATGCGCCGAAGCCACCGGCATTGATGGACCATAAAAGCGCCGAACTGGGGTGACGACCATCCCACGATAAGGTAGGCACCGTGCCTGGGTCGGGGTACGTCGTCGGGACTTGCTCGGCGGCACCAACGATGTTGAATAACCCGGTGGCGGTGCTCGCCTGGTAGGCGGTAATTGGGGCGTTCACGGCGCCAACATAGAGATAGTTTTCCGGCGCGCTCTCGCTGCCCGCCCAGAACACTTCTGTCCCTCTCATTCCCGATGCAGGGTAGATGTCGTTGGTTCCGTTCGATTGCGTCTCCCCCGCGTTTGCGCCTTGAAAACACTGCGCGATGGATCCGTTGCCCGGAGTGCTCGACTGGGTGCAAGCGGTCAGCGTCGGATTGGAAACGGTGGAGCAATCGTATCCGCAACCATCCAGGCCGCCCATTACACTTTGCGGTGTCGATCCGGTTTGCCTGCTATAGCAGATGCCGTACAGAACTCCTTCCTTTCCGCCCGCAACCAATTCACCGTTCGCTCCGCACGCCGGGATGCTCACTCCCGCCGGAGAAATCAATGTGACTCCGGCGGAGCCCAAGTCAAAATCGCCCGTCGGCGCCTGCAGAGTCAACTGATTGGTGAGCGGGCAGCTATCGGGCCCGTAGGTGGAGCAAACCGTGATGGTCTCTTGATCATCATTCAGATTCGCATAGTCGTTGGGAGTATAGTAGTCCACCGGAGCCAGCCCCAAACTAGTGGTCGCAAGCTTGACTACGCTCTCCCCAAACATCTTACTGCCATTCCAAATTCCATTTGCCACAGCCAGGTACACATTCCCGGCAGTGTCCACGGCCGGAGCCGCGCCCGACATCCAGATGCCGCCGTCATGCGAGGTCACACCTCCCTCGGTGTCAAATACCCAGCCATTCGCTGCGACCGGGGAGAAACTCTTGGTGCTGTAGTTATAGCTAAGTCCGGCCAGATACCCACTGTAAGGCGCTGTGTCGCAGAAAGAACCAAAGCCCACGTATAGATTAGCAACTCCCTTAGAAGGCTTGAACATAGCCAATCCAGGCCGTTGTTGTTCCTGTATAGCGCCCAACCCGGCTGGAAACACGCTCGACAAGTCGTAAGGCGCGCTGGTTCCGTTTACCACCTCTGTGCCGGAGTTGAGGTTGATAGCGTGCAGCCGATACGTATAGCTAAGGCTTGCCGTCTGATGCGCCGTCACCGCATACATTACGGGCGGAGTCACGGAGGCGTCGATCACGGGAGTACTCATGATGCCGTTTTGAGGCGCCGAAGTGTAGCACGGTCCCTGACCATTCGCTGGCATCGCAGTAAATGGAATCGCATACTCGCCCGGCTGATTCAGATTCTTCATCCAGCACTGGGTCAGCGAGAAGTTGTATCCGGTACTGGTCAGAGTGTAATTCCACGCAAAGGCATAGACCGAGTTGTTTTGCGTGGCAACTAGCACAATGTTTTGCGTTCCCGCGCAGCCCGACCTGGAACTCATGACTACGCCCGAAAGATAAAGTGGTTGCGCATAGATCAATCCGTCCACCGCCCCTGTGGCTCCGCCGGCTGCTGGTACCAACAGACCGAAGTTCGCGCTGCCCTTCGCTGGGAATAGAGCCTGATTGAGAATCGTCTCTCGGGAATTGACACCGTCGCGCATGGGGTCGTTGTGGTAGGTTGTGACGCACGGGCTGCTGCCGCAGCCCACGGTCTGCGGCCGAGCCATGCTCGTGGCAGCGAGAGTAATGATCACTAAGGCGCAGAGTTCAAGACAGAAAAGACGACAGCGGGGTCCCATACTTCCTCCTGCGAAGATTTAAAGTTGCGTTAACTCGCTGGCGGCTAGCCGCTCCCGACGTCGGCCACCTCTGCCGGATTCCTAGTCGTCCAGGTCATCGGGATCAAAAGCCGGTGCACTTCTTGGAGCCGTGGGACATTCGCGTGGCGTTAACACCAATGGCGGCAGGGCTGTCTGTGTGTAATTGAATGCGTCCTGGAAATCATTGGCGATCGTATCCGCTCCACCCAGGTTCGGCAGCCCGAATGTTTCCTCCATAAACCGGAGCACGCTGGCGAACTCAACTTCCGTGTGATACACCCCGCGAATTGCCCATGGGCTGATGATGATCATCGGCACCCTGATGCCGAGCCCATATTGATCCCGATAGGGAGGTGGAGCATTATCGTAAAATCCCCCAAAATCATCCCAGGTCAGAAAAATTACCGTGCTGTTCCATTGCGCTGCCGGACCCTGCATGATCGCGTTAATCTGCTTCACCGTCCAGTTCTCTCCCACGCAAGCACTTTCGGGCGGATGGTCGGTTTGGCCACCCGGGGGGGTCACCCAGCTAAGGGCCGGCAACTGTCCAGCCTGAGCGTCTTTAATGAGATTGGACTCGTCGACGATCTTCGTGCCCCAATCACTACTATCAAACATCGGGCTGAAGCTGCGATATGGGTTGTAAATGTATGCTCCGTCCGGTCCCTTAATAACCGTGTAGGCTTTCCACGAGACACCAGCAGCATCTGCTAAGGCTCCTAACGTCGTCGCGTTAAAGCACGGAAACGTGCTGGACACGACGAACTTGGCGTCCATGGCCGGAACGTTTGTGCCGGCAACCGCATCACACCCCCATTGCCCCGACATCGTGCTTCGTGGGTTGTCGATTGCGGTTTGGCTGCTGCCGGCAACCAACATAAGGTGCGCCGGATATGAGCCCGACTCCACGCTGCTGAACGTCTCATCGGACAGCGCGTAGCTCTGCGCATACGCCCAGTAATTAGGGATGTCGGATTGGTACAGTTGGGTCAAGCATTGCATATCTCCATTGACTGAGCACAGCCGCTCCAGATCGAACCGATCCATCCGTCCGCCGTCTACGTTACTATGGCTATCGACCCATTCGTGACCCATGTCATGCGTCGGTGGATCGGGAGTATGCCCCAGAGATATGACCTGCCCCGTGCTCAGCGTGGCCGTAGTCGCGCCGTTCGCTCCCGGAAACGTTCCGAAATACTCGTCGAAGCTGCGGTTCTCTTTAACAATGAAAACGATGTGCTCAATTTTGCCGAACGAAGTATTGTTAGGCGGAACGCTGATGAAGGGCGTGACCTGATTCCACATCGTTCCGTAGCCCGCCGTCCCCTTGTATGTGGCGATGATAAGCGCGGACCCCGGACTTTTCATCGTCACTACCCCCGTCTTCGATACGGTTGCTATGGAAGGTTGATTGCAGGTCCATACCGCCGTCTTCGTTACATCTTTTGCGTTTCCAACCTGCTCGTACCAATTCGCATGCAGTTGCATCTTCTGTCCCGGCGACAGTACGACCTGGGGTGGAGTGACGATTAGCAGTTGGGCCGCTGATGTCCCCACAAACAGGCTGGCAGGTAGCAACAGCAACGCGAAATATCTCACGCGCCTCTCCTTACTGTTGTCGCGAATGTTGGATCGAAACCTGAAAACGCATTACTGCTCTGACCCAGAATCTCGGGGGGAGGAACCTCGGTGCCAACTTGAGGCTCGCGAAAGTTTGACTTCGGTGGAATAAATTGTCAAGGCAAAAGCTGGCGTTCTAGCCAAAAGACTCCTGCAAGAAATTGCACATCAAGGCCGATGATTTCGCTGCATGCCGGGCGCAGACCCTCACTGTGCCGCGAGCCGCTTTTTCCTGGCGAACCACCAGTAAACCGGCACACCCATCAGGATGACCGCCAGTCCCCCGATCGAATCTCTCAGGTTGCTCGTGAATGTGTAATAAAGCAGAACCGCCGCGGTCACGATGAACAGCGCCGGAACGACGGGATAGCCGATCGTTCGGTAAGGCCGCTTTACGTCAGGTTCCCGCCGGCGAAATACAAAAATTGTGCTCGCCGCCACTGCGTAAAACAGCCACTCCGCAAAGATGGCCAGTGAAAATAATTCGCGGAACGCTCCACCCACCAACTCCAACACTACTGCCATCGCTCCCTGTATCACCAGCGCCAGCCCCGGCGTGTGAAACTTCGGATGCACCTCTGCCAGCGCCTTAAATAAATAGCCGTCGCGCGCCACCGCAAACGGCACCCGCCCGCCGCTCATGATGGTTCCATTCAGCCCCGCCAGCATAGAAACGATCATGCCGATCGAGACCAGCGAAACTCCCAAGTGCCCGATCGCCGCTTCACTGGCTGCCGCGGCCGGCACCGCCGCCTCCGCGATCGCGGTCGCCGGAAGCGCCCGCTGGATGCCCGCATTCATCCCCATATACAGCACGGCCACCAGCGCGACACCGCAAATGAGCGCAATCGGAATGGTCTTCTCCGGACGCTGAATTTCCTCGCTCACCATATTCAAATCATTCCAGCCGTCATAGGCCCACAGTGCCGCCACCAGCGCCGCCATGAATCCCACCATGCCACCCTTCGCCCCCACGAAGCTCGTCCCGAAGTTGCTCCACGATCCCGAAGATGCCGTCAACGCGACCAACGCGATCCCTACGATCATCGCGACTTTGAGTACCGTGAACACGAACTGAAAATTTCCTGCCTTCCGCACTCCCACATAGTTCAACCCGGTGATCAACACATTCGCGCCAATCGCGAACAGGTGTCCGTAGTTGACCACCAGCACGCGGCTCGCGGTCACATGCCACGCTAAAAGAGTTTGCGGCAGAAAACTGAAAGCCGCGAACGTCCCCAGCACCCTCACCAGCCCCGCGGTCACGCTCGCAATCGATGCCGGTTTCGCAATCAGAAACCATGTCCAGCCATAAAGGAATCCCGGCAGCGGCCCGTAAGCATCGCGTACATACACATACTCTCCGCCAGCAAATGGCCGCACCGAGCCCAGTTCGGCATACGTCACCGCCCCGAAGAAAGACAGTAAGCCGCCGACGATCCACGCCAGATAAACTAGCCCGGCCGAGCCCACCGCCTGCATCATCTCCGCCGGCACCAGAAAAATTCCGCTGCCGATGATCGTTCCCGCCACGATCGAAGTCGCATGCCACGCGTTCAATCCGCGCACTAATTCAGCGTGTTGCTTTTTGGAATCCGTATCAGGCGTGGTCGCTGGCAGCGTCATGTCGGGTGGACATCATGTTACACGTACATCGTCGCGCCTAGCCGTCCGCTTCCGAAATGCGCTGCCCTCTAAATGGGGTGCCTCACTAAAATGGAGTGCCTCACTAAAATGGAGTACCCCACTAGCAGGCTGCGGAAAAACTCGAAAATGCCGGTCCGCCCGTGGAAGAGCGGCCCTTCAGGGCCGCGTAAGTCCAGCATAATCAATAGGGGCTTTAGCCCCGGTGGCCGTTCTTGCGCACCCGGAGGACTTTTTCCGCAGCCTGCTAGATGGGGTGCCCACTTCTCGCCGACGTTGCGAGAAGTGGGAGTGTCCACGAATTGCAGCCATCACGGCCGAATCTCTGCCGCGTGCACCAGTGCGCACATCAGAAAAATCGTCAGCCCAGTAAGAACCCGGATGCGCATCGCCCGGATTATAGACTCCGCCACCGCGCAAAATGCTAGGCTGATGAGGTGCGGCTCCGAACCCCTTCCGTATCTTTTGTTCTGCTGATCGCCACCATCCCAGCTTTTGCCGCCGCCTGGACAGTCCATACTCAACCGCAGCGCCTCGTCAACGGCGCGCCATTTCTTTTCCAGGTGAAACCGGCCCTCAAGCTCAATTCCCTCACCGGCACTTGGCTGGGACACGATCTCACCTTCAGCTACAACGCCGCGACCAAAACATGGTTCACTCTAGCCGGCGTCAGCTTCGAAGAAAAGCCCGGCAAGTACACGCTCGAACTCTCCGGCGAAAGCGCTGCCAGGAAAACTCCACTCACCTTCAAGCGCGTCGTCGCGGTGGGACACACCGAGTATCCCAAGATTAAAGTCGAGCTCACGGTCGAGAAAAAATTCACCGAGCCCAATCCCGAGCAGCAGGCGCAAATCGCCGAAGCCGTAAAGGTTAAGCAGGACTACCTCAGCCGCGTCACCCCCGAGCGCGAATGGGACGGCAACTTCATCGCTCCCGTCGACGCCTCCACCTCCGACGTCTACGGCTCGCAGCGCATCTTTAACGGCGTCGCGCAGCGCCCGCACTTCGGCCTTGACTACCGCGTCCACACCGGCACCCCGGTTGCCGCCATGAACTCCGGCACCGTCCTGCTGGCCCGCTTCTTATATTTTGAAGGAAACTGCGTGGTGATCGATCACGGCCAGGGCTTGCTGACGCTCTACTTCCACCTCTCCGAGTTCAAAGTGAAAGAAGGAGAACCGGTAAAGCGCGGCCAGGAAATCGGCCTTAGCGGCGGCACCGGGCGCGCCACCGGCCCGCACCTCCACGCCGCCGTCCGCTGGCAAGGCACCTATCTGGATCCCGCCCGCCTCCTGCAACTGCAGCTGCCTTAACCCAAAGCGGGAAAACGTCGCCTGCTAATCTTTCCCCGTACTTTCCCCGTACGAGTTCTTCCCCCGGCAGCACCGGGAGCAGCAAAACAACGGCAAAACAATTCAGCCCAGCGCTTCAGCGCTGCGTTAGCGGGAGAAACTAGGACCAGTCCCGGCGGGACGACACAATCCCGACACAATCCTGCGCGATGTACTTAGAAACGTTCTTTTTCTGCATCGTCCCTACGCCGCTCCTCCCGAAGCCCTGCTCTTCCCGCGCAGCAACTCGTTCAACTCATCCTTCAATCCCAAATTCCGGATCAGCCGGTGCAAGTAATTCGGATGCACTCCCAGAATCCCCGCCGCCTCCACATAATTCCCTCCCGTTTCCTGCACCGCATCCAGAATCAATTGCTTCTTCACTTCCTTGACGTGGGCGTGATATCTACCCTCCTGCATCTCCTCCGGCGCAGCTTGCTCCAGGAGTGACTCCGGCAAGTCTTCCAACAGCACCATCTCCGACGACCCCATCACCAGCGCGCGTTCCACTGCATTTTCCAGTTCGCGCACATTTCCCGGCCACTCGTAATGCACCAGCGCCGCCATCGCTTCGCGCGACACCGGCTTGGGTTTCACCTTGCAGCGCTTCGCGTTCTTCTGCACGAAATGCCGGGTCAGCATGGGAATGTCTTCGCGCCTTTCCCGCAGCGGCGGCATCGTCAGCTTCACCACCGCCAGCCGGTAGTACAAGTCCTGCCGGAATTCCCCTTTGCGAATCGCCTCACTCAGATCGCGATTTGTCGCCGCGATCACCCGCACGTCGATTTTGATGGGCTGCGTCCCGCCCACCCGCTCGAATTCCCGCTCTTGCAAAACCCGCAGCAGCTTCACTTGCAATGCCGGCGCCAGTTCTCCGATCTCATCCAGAAAAACCACGCCGCCGTCGGCCATCTCCAGCCGGCCTTTTTTCAAAGACGTCGCTCCCGTGAATGCCCCGCGCTCGTGCCCGAACAAATCGCTCTCCAGCAAAGTCTCTGGAATCGCCGCGCAGTTGATCGCCACAAACGCCTTGCCGCTGCGGTGGCTGTTGCGATGCAGCGCCCGCGCCGCCAGTTCCTTGCCCGTCCCGCTCTCGCCCTCGATCAACACCGTCGAGTCCGTCGGCGCTACCCGCCCCAGAAATTGAAACACCTCTTTCATGCGCGTGCCTTCGCCCACCAGGCTCTGCTCCTGGCGCACCTCGGTGGTCAGTCGCTGGTTCTCCTGCTCCAGCCACTCCACCCGCCGCGCATTGTCCAGAGCCACCGCGGAAATTCCCGCCACCGCCGCCATCAATTGCAAATGATCTTCATTGAACCGGTTCGCCCCACTGGTGTTGTCCAGATAGATGCAGCCAATTCTTCGCTCAAACACGCTCAGCGGCACGCATACCAGCGAGCGCACGTCCGACGCCGCCAGGCTCTCCACCTCGCGCAGTTCGCCGCCGGGCACATCCACGCTCAGAATCGCCACGTTTTCCTTCGTCACCCTGCGCGCGATGGTCCGGCTCACCCGCACCAGTTGCGGATGCCCGGCATGTCGCGTTCGTGCATACACTGAGCCGAAGTCCTGCTCCGGACCGTCCGCCAACAGGATCGCTCCCCGCCCCGCCGGAACCACTTCAAAAATCAAGTCCAGCAATCGCGCCTGCAACTCCTCCAGATCGCGAATCGCGTGCACCACCTGGCTGATCTTCAGCAATGCGTTCAAATTCCGCGCCACTTGCGACGTTGCCGGCAATTCCCGCAACATCCGCTCCGGCTGCAGGTACACCACTTCCCTGGGATAAATGATTTTGGTTTCCGCCGCCGGTTGGTCGTCGAACTCAACTTGGCGAGCCGGCGCAGCCCGCTCTTCTTCCTCGGTCAAAAACAAAAATGAAGAGTCGCCGGTCGCAATCTCATCCCCGTGATGCAGCCACTGCTCCTTCACTGGAATGCCATTCACCAGCGTTCCATTGCGGCTGTCCAGGTCCTTGATCTGGAATCGCCCGTCTTCCTCGCGCCGCAATCGGCAATGTTTTCGGGAAACCGACGGATCAATAATTGCGACTGCGTTGGCCGGATCGCGCCCGACCGTGGATTCTCCGTCCGGCAACGGAATGGTTGAATCTTTCGCGGGTCCCGCGATCACCAGTAATCTAGGCCGCAAGCAGTTCTCCCAGGGCTTTCCACTCCGTGCTGCCTCTTTTATCACAGCCACGCCAGCACTGCATGCCGCATTTGGTTAATTTCCAATATCCGGACGGATAGGCCCTCTATCCGATCAGATAGCGCAACTGTGAGCGCCGCCTTTGGCGGGGAGAGTGGGTCGAATCGCTAACTGATTACGAAGCAAATGCTTAGCTGCCGGATGCAGTTCATCCCCAGCCTCCATTCGTATGGTATCTCGCTTGCACTAGGTGCAAGTGCGAATGCTCGGCAAAAGCGATGGGGGAAGCGCTTTCGAGCAGTTCTAGCCGACATCGCCAAAGTCAGGGACTCGGGGGACCCCCTCATCGAGTCCTTGGCTTTTTTGCAGTTCTTACCCGGCTTTTTTCTTGTTCCTAAGTGGAACAGCGGCCCTTTCGGGCCTCCCAAAACCAAAGCAAGGACGTGGAACAGCGGCCCTTTAGCAGGCTGCGGAAAAACTCGAAAATATCGGTGCGCCCGTGGAAGAGCGGCCCTTCAGGGCCGCGTAAGTCCAGCATAATCAGCAGGGGCTTTAGCCCCGGTGGCCGTTCTTGCGCACCCGGAGGACTTTTTCCGCAACCTGTTAGGGCCGCGTCAAGAGAAACAAATGAACGGCCTTCAGCCCCCGCGCGGATCGCTCTTTCAAATTACAAAATTTTCTAATTACCAAATCTCATCACTCAATCCCCGGCCACAGCCTCTCCCACCTTCGGTGTTTCCGGAACCACCGCAATCCCATCCCGATAACTCACCGTCCGCCCCGAAATCGCTGGCACTCTCTCGCCTGGCAGCAGAATTCCGACGACGTTCAACGGATCCGCCGCCGCAATCGTGATCGTCTCTCCACTCAACGGCAAGCTCCGCATCGCCCGCACCGACTCGACCGCGACCGGCAGCGCAAACTGCTCGCCGAGAAATCCATCCACAAAGCGCCCGCCGCGAATCTCTCCGCGATCTTCCAGCCGCCGGAATCCCATCAGCAACTCGCGCCACGGCGGCAGGTTCGATTCCCGCGCCAGCAAATCGCGAATCACAATTCCATACCGCCGCAGCAGCATCCAGCACGCCGACTCCACCGCTCGCGGACGCTCCGCCGCTACCTCCGCATGCAGCAGCGCCCACCGTCCCACGCTATGTCGCGGACGCGTCGTTTTCCCCGTTCCCTGCCCCGCCCGCCGCTTGGGATCGATCAACGATCGCAAATTGTCGAATCCATCCGCCGTCACCAGCCCCGCCGCCACCAGTTCCCACAACGCAGTCTCAATCTCCGCCTTCAGTTTCCCAGTCCCCCGCACAATGTCGGCAAAGAACGAAGCCCCGCGCTGCCGCAGAAACTCCAGCACCTGTTGCGCAGAGTGACTCAGTCCGCTCCGAACGTCTCCCTCCTCAGGAGGGGGTTGCCCCACCCTTGTCGCGTTTTGTGCGACAGGGTGGGAATGTTCCCGAAGTCCCATCCAATCCGCTTCTTCCCGCACAAAAAAAGTAATCGGCGCCACGCTGGTTGGAATCACCCGGCGCTGTCGCGGCGCATTCCCATCCCAACTCCCTGAATCCAACGTCGCCGGATGCGGCGACAACCTTCCCCATCCCACCGCGCCGGTCAGGCAAAGCTGATCCAGCCACTTCGGATCGTAGTCCGCAATCCGCCGCGCCAGCACCTGCCGCTCCCAGGCATTCGCCGGAATTTCAAATCCCTGCAGTTGCTGCAACACTTCCAGCGTCCCTCGCTCGCCCAGCACCTGCGACCCCGGAGCCACATGCTGCCAGCGCAGCAGCCATCGCATAAATCCCGCCGCCGTCACCGGCTCGATCTGCTTCCGCAGCATCCCCACCGTCAGCCGGTGAATCCGCGCCAGCAATCTCCGCTCACACCACTCCGTTTCTTGTGTGGGGACAGCCGCCCTCGGCTGTCCGGTCGAGCGCAGCTCGACAGCCGTGTCCCGAGCGCCCGTGCCCGAGATAAATCTGCCCCGCAGCACAGTCCCGCTAGCTTCCATCCGCAGCAGCGCTTTTTCGATGTCGGAAGCCGGCAGCCCCAGGATCTCGCCCAACTCTGAAGCAGTAGTCGGACCAATATGCGACATCCACCCAGTCACCAGCGTAAGCAAACCCTCATCGCGAGAAACATTCCCACTCTCGACGTCGGCGAGCTTCTGCTCAAACTCAGCCGAAGGAAACAGAGCCCGGAAGCTGCGCCCTCTTTCCGCGGCCACCCAGTAGCGCCGGCGCCTGCCCTGAGCGAAGCCGAAGGGCCCCGCCGGCTGACCCGAGGCCGTCTCGCCCTCTGCCTCAACCGCAACTCCAGCGCGTCCCTGTTCCACCAGCCGCTCGAAATAAAACCGCCAACCTTCCGCACCCCCATCGACAGCGGGTTCTGCCGTTGAAGCTTCGCCCCCGAATGCCGACCGCCGAGTGCCAAGCGCTGACCGCTGAGTGCTAAGCGCTGCCTCCTCCGGCAACGCCACCATTGTATGCAGCACATCATGCAACTCGTCCGCATCCCGCACATCCGGCCAAGCCTCTTCCCGCACCTGCGCAATCGCCCCCGGATCCAGCTTCCCTACTTCCTCCAGCACCGACTCCGGCAGCACCCGCCGCATCTCCACTGCCCGCGCCCGCCGCTCCTCCAGCGGCGCATCATCCAGATATGCATACGGATTCGCATTCAAGATTTCATGCGAAAACTGCGAAGGCACAGGCGTATCCACGGCGATCGTCCGAATCTGTCCCGAAGCCATCCCGCGCAGCAGCTTCTTCAATCCCTCCACATCCATCGCTTCGGTGAGTACATCCTTCATCACCTCGCCCACCAGGGGATGGTCCGGAATCTGCCGCTCGCCTTCGATGTTCTCGAAGCACGCCGCCGCATCGGGAAATACCGACGCCAGCAGATCATCCGACCGCATGCGCTGAATCTGCGCCGGAACTTTCTTTCCGTTCTGAAATCGCAGCAGCGCCAGCGCCCGGTTCGCATCCCACCGCCAGCGTGTGCCGAACACCGGAGCATCCAGCGCCGCCTGCTCCAGAATCGGCTGCACCGTCTCGGCCTGCAGAAAATGAAAAACGTCGCTCAACGGAAAACTGTGCTGCTCGGCCAGCGCGATGTTCAGCCCGTTATCGGTCGCCGCCGCCTGCAACTCAAAATTGAAGCCCCGGCAGAATCGCTTGCGCAGCGCGAGTCCCCACGCCTTGTTGATGCGCCCGCCAAACGGCGCATGAATCACCAACTGCATCCCGCCGCCTTCGTCAAAAAACCGCTCGGCGATCACCGTATCCTGCGTAGGCACCGCACCCAGCACCGCCCGCCCTTGCAGAATGTATTCAATCGCCTGCTCGGCGCCCGAATCATCCAGCCCGCATTCCGCTTTCAGCCACGCAGCCGCCTCGCCCACTTCCGGCTGTGTCGCCGAAAATCCCACCGGAGAAGTCCGCGGCAGCATCTCGCTGATCTTCTGCCGCAACTCGCCTACATGCCCCGAAAGTTCTTCCGTCCGTGCCGGAGCCTCGCCCCGCCAGAACGGCACGCTCGGCGGCGCCCCATGCGCGTCGTGCACCAGCATCCGCCCGGAATTCGTCTCGATGCGATGAATCATCCAAGACGTATTTCCCAACAGCATGATGTCGCCGCGATTGCTCTCGACCGCGAAATCTTCGTCGACTGTACCCACCATCGCGCCGTCAGGCTCAGCGACCACGGTATAGAGCGAATTATCCGGAATCGCTCCCCCGCTGGTGATCGCCGCCAGCCGCGCTCCGCGCCGCGCCCGCAATCTCCCATTCACGCGATCGCGATGCAGATAAGCTCCATATCGCCCGCGCCGCGCCGCAATCCCCTCCGACAGCATCTCGAGAATTGAATCAAACCTCGCGCGCTCGAGATTCCTATAGGGATAAGCTCGCCGCACCAGTGCAAATAGCTCGTCCTCGCCCCACCCGGAATCCACAGCGCCAGTATCTGTAGCGCCCGCGCCAGCCCTGAGCGACGTCGAAGGGTCTCCGTCGGCTGTCCGCCGAGATGCTGCCTCTGGGTTCTGCCCGGCCCCTCGCCCCGCCGCGCAAGTCGCCACAATCTGCTGCGCCAGCACGTCCACTGGCGCCTCCGGAATCATCAGCCGATCCAAGTCCCCCAGCCGGATCGCCCGCACCAGGGCCGCGCATTCCATCAAATCGTCGCGTGTGGTCGCGAAGAATCGCCCCTTCGGAATGGCTCCGCGCCAGTGCCCCGACCGCCCCACGCGCTGCAGCGCCACCGCGATCGCCCGCGGAGAATTGATCTGCACCACCAGATCCACCGTCCCCACATCAATTCCCAGTTCCAGCGAGGCGGTCGCCACCAGAACCCGAATCTGCCCTTCTTTCAGCTTCTTCTCCGCCGCCAGCCGCAGCTTGCGCGACAAGCTGCCGTGGTGCGCGGCCACGCTCTCGTCGCCCATGCGCTCGCCCAGTTGATGCGCCAGCCGCTCCGCCATCCGCCGCGTGTTCACAAACACCAGCGTCGACCGGTGCTGTCCCACCAGCTCCACCAGCCGGTCATAAATCGAATCCCACATTTCATTCGACGCCACCGGCCCCAATGGCATCGGTGGCACCTCGATCGCAATATCCAGTTTCCGCTTGTGCCCGATGTTGACGATCACCGGATTTGGCCGTCCGCTTCCCGTCAGAAAATGCGCCACTTCTTCAATCGGCTTCTGGGTCGCCGACAATCCAATCCTCACCGGTGGACGATGCGTCAGCGCCTCCAGCCTCTCCAGCGACAGCGTCAGATGCGCCCCGCGCTTGTCATCCGCCACCGCATGAATCTCGTCCACAATCACCGTTTCCACATCGCGCAAAATCGCCCGGCTCTTGTCCGCGGTCAGCAAAATGTAAAGCGACTCCGGCGTCGTCACCAGAATATGCGGAGGCCGCTTCAGCATCGCCCGCCGCTCCGGCATCAGCGTGTCGCCGGTGCGCACCGCCGTGCGAATCTCCGGCATCAGCAGCCCGCGTTCTCCCGCCAGGGCAAGAATCTCTCCCAGCGGGATCTCTAAATTTTTCTGGATGTCGTTGCCCAGAGCCTTCAGCGGAGAAACGTAAAGAACCTCAGTCCGATCCGATAAATGCCCCGCCAGCGCCTTGCGCACCAGCCCGTCGATACAAGCCAAAAACGCCGCCAGAGTTTTTCCGGAGCCGGTGGGCGCCGAAATCAAAGTCGTGCGCCCGGCCAGAATGTGCGGCCACCCCAACTCCTGCGGCTCGGTCGGAGTCCCAAACTTCCCCACAAACCACTCCGCCACCAGTGGGTGCGCCCAAGCCAGCGAATCCGGAAGGAACTGCATCTGGCTATTTTAGTCGGAAACCATAGTTTCGCCAAGCATTCGCCTGTCAAGAAACTGCCGCCGCAGATCTCCAATAACCCGGAACTGAGCCTCCGAGATGCGGATCCCCGGCATCGATCAGGTCAAAGCCAGCGTAATGCGGATGGCTCCTTCAATGCGCGCTAGAGCGTCTTTCTCAAGTCGGCCGTAATACCCGACAAACCGCGAAATCTGAATGGCCCGAATCTGCTCGGTCTTGACCACGCTGTCCTTCTTCATCCCGCCTGAATTCTTGGCGAGGAAAGCATGGCTTGGATAGACTCGCTTTACATTCTCCGCGTCGGTAACCGGTACCACCACGACCACCGGACTATTCGCGTTGATGGAATCACGACTCATCACCACGACTGGTCGTGTGCCCGCTTGCTCGCTGCCTTCGGTGGGGTCGAGGCGTGCACTGAATACGTCACCCCGAACGGGCTTTGGAAGTGCGGGCATGGGAATGGGCCTCCATTCTTTCCTGGTTCCCGAGCGGCTTGCGTTTCTGCATTAAATCGACCGTCGCCACGTCGCTGGACTTACCTTGCAGCGCTTTGAAAGCTTCCCCGTCGCTTTTCTCGAACTCCTGAGCCATCGCGATGGAACTGCACTGATAATCAGCATCTTCCGCCATATGGGCGAAGGCCGCGTCAATTTCAGCTTCCCTCAAACAGCGCAACTTCTCCTCGATTGCTTCCACCACAAATTCATTGAAGCTCGAGCCCACGGAATGGCTGAGGGCATTCTTGGCCAGGTCATAAACTTTCTTTGGCACCCGCAACGTGGTGTTTTGGTACTTTTTCTTGGTCGCAGCGGCAGGCATAAGTAACCCCAATTTAGATGTCACAAATTATATCACATTCTGACACCATAATTAACACCGCAATGATTTTCGGTAATGGGCAGTTTTGAAAAATGGACTCACAATCCGAAAAAATCCCTGCTCTTGATTGATCTCGAAACCATGCTTCCAGTTGCGACATTCGTAGATATGCCCATCGGGAGAGCTATGCCCGCCATCGATTTTTCCCTCCTCACTTCACCGTAGCCGCCAGCACCGCCACGTGCGCATTATTCGGCAACGTAAGACTCTGCACAGTTTTCTTGGCGTTCAGCGCAAACTGATACTCGTACAGATTGAAGGTCCGTTTATCCTTCGTCCCGTTATCGAAATTCCGGTACGCCATCGCAACGCCTTCCAACTCGTGCGAGTATTTCTGTGGCGTGTACCAGTCGCTGAAGCTTTGCACAAATTGCGTACTCGTCCCATCGCTATAGGTGACCGTCAACGTCTGCGATGCCTGATTCCCCTCGACTCCGGTCGCCAACAGCAGCAAGCCTGAATACTGTCCCGAGGGCAGAAGCACGGTTTGCCCGGTGCAGCCCACAGCATCGGGCACATTCGCCGCCCCCAACGTAAACAGAATGCCATTCCACACTCGCGAACCGGTCAGCAGGTTCGCCGAGTAGGAATATCCCCCGCCATCGAGTCCGCCGGTCGTGTACGTAAGTCCGTCCTGATAAATTCCGTTCAGATTAAATTCCGAGGACAAATCCACCTGCGTTCCCGCTCCCATCGTGCCTAGCGCAGCGCTCACGCCCAGGCTGAATGTCGTAGTTTCCGTAATGCTGCCCGAAGTTCCCGTAACCGTCACGGTCGTAAATCCCGTGCTGGCCGTGGCGTTCGCCTTGAGCACCACCTTGCGCGTATTCGTCGTTCCCTGAATCGACGCTTGCACCCCCTTCGGCAGCCCCGACACCTTCAGCCTGACCGTCCCCGTAAATCCCCCAAAATCCTTGATCGTGATCGCGGCATTCGCCGTCGAGTTTTGGTTCAGGAAAACATTGCTCGGCCCCGAAAGCGTGAACCCGGTGCTGCTCACCGCAGTATTGATCGCGCTGGCATACTGTGCGGCCAATCCCGTGCCTACAAAATCGTCATATAACCACATGAATCCGCCGATAATGCCGCACTGGCTGTGCCACGCGCTCATCGTGCTCTCCACCTGTGCCGGCGTGTCGTACTGATCCCACAAGCCGGGAAACACCGGAACCGCCCCGAAATTCCATCCCACGCACGGATTGTTCCCGCTCCCCCCGGCGTATGCCTGCAGATGGACTCCATCCACCGTGCCCGGAACCTGGCTATTAATTTGCGAAACCACATTCGTCCAGTAACTGCTATCGTCGAATGCGTCCGGCATGGCATGCAGACCCAACCCGCCCAGCATTACTCCAAACGAAATCGTGGTCGGCGAGTTGAAGCTGTTCTCGTCGTCGAAATCGATCGCATCCAGCGCCGGAATCGCCGCCTTTAACGCCTGAAAATCCTGGTACAGAATGCTCGTCGGCCCCGTGCCCTGCGCATTCACCAGCGCCGTGATGTTCTCCCAGTCTCCATAATTCGACGACCCGACGCTGAACGTAACCCGCTTCACCGTCCCTTGTTTCAGCTGGGCCATGTCGGAGGCAAAATCCGGATAATACTGATTGCCGACGTAAACTCCGCCCGAGGTCAGCGGAAACTCGCCATTGAAATTCAAGTCGCCCGTGCTGCTCACTTCCACGCTCCACACAATGGCCTCGCTGAATCCGGAGTTCTCGATCTCAATGATGTTGGCGGATGCGTTCTTATAAAACGGCCCGCCGCCGAAGATGCCGGTATATCCCGTCTGCGCCCATCCCGATTGCCCCGCCAGGGCCAATGCCAGAAACATAAAGACACTCACGCAAGAAGCAACCGAGCGTTGCGAACAGCCTAAGAATCGCATCATGATGGAAGGCACGTCGTCTCCTCGTATCGCTTCGGCTGAAATGATCTCAGGTCCTTGCCACGGATTTGGTGTGATGTCGCTCCTCGGGGAACCGGCTACGGCGCACTCCGGGGCAAAGTCCCAAGATTATACCGCCGAACCTGCGGCGGTCTTCGCTGCGCAAACCAAACTTAAGTCCGCAGTGACAAGTCTCTCTCAACTGCTAAAATTTCTCCCGATGCCCAAACTCTCCGCTCCGGCCCGCGCCCGCAGAATCAAACTCCTGCTTTTCGACGTCGACGGCGTCCTCACCGACGGCAAACTTTTTTTCCTGCCCTCCAGCGAAAAAACCTCGCCCGCCGACTCCGCACTCAGCACCCAGGAATCCATCGAGCTTAAAGGCTTTCACGCCCACGACGGTATCGGCATTTCGCTGGCGCGCATCGGCGCTCTCCACACCGGACTTGTCACCAAGCGCTTCTCCCAGACCGTCGCTATTCGCGCCCGCGACCTCAAACTCGAATTCGTTCGTCAGGGCATTCAGGACAAGCAAACTGCTTTTGAAGAAATCGTCGGGGAAGCCGGACTCAAACTGGAAGAAGCCGCCTTTGTCGGCGACGACATCATCGACTTACCCGCCATGCGCGCCGCCGGCCTCGCCATTGCCGTAAAAAACGCGCGCGCCGAAGTCAAGCGCGAAGCTCACTACGTCACCCCCCACGCCGGCGGCGAAGGCGCGCTCCGCGACGCCGTGGAATTCATCCTCAAAGCCCAAGGCAAATGGAAGAAAGTTGTAGAAGCCTACCTAAGTCAGCGCGGGCGAACGGTGCAGTGAGCGGTGAGCGGGTAGCCGTTAGCACTTAGCGGTTAGCACTTGGCGCCTGACGCTTACGCCCTGCCATCGTTTCCAGACCGGCGAACGGCGAATTGCCAATTGCTAAGTGCTCTTTTCGCTGAGGGAGCTGAGAGCTAATAGCTAACAGCTAATAGCCAATAAAAAAACCCATCGGATGCTTGCTTGGGGCGTGCTCGGGTCAGCATCCGATGGGCTACCGTTTCTCCTTACTCACCCTGTTGTTTTCAGGAGTATGTAGTGAAATTAAACACCCGAACACGCAGGAGTTCCGTCTAATTTTGTAAATCTTTGTAAAAGGCGGACCCAACACGAAATTAATACGAAACGGTTACTGAAAGTTATAACGAAAACTCTCGCCCCTGTTGTCCTCTGTGTTGAAGCTTTCTTGATGAGAATTTACTCTGGCAGCGCCACCGGCTTCGACGCCATCAACTCCACGAACCGCTTATCTTTTCGCAGCTGCGCAAATTCCGCGTCCTTATACACGTCCTTGAAATCCTTGTATCCCTCTTCCATCGCTTTCCTCAAGTATTGCAGCGAACGATCCGAGAGCCCCATCTTGGCGTACAGCTTGGCGACGGTATAGTCATAGCGAGCGCGATCGCCGGGGCTGGGCAGTTGCGCCTGCACTCCGCCCCGCGAAGTCCGTTCAAACACATCCGGATCGATTTCCATGGCCCGCTGGTAGGCCTGCACGGCCGGGTCAAACTCCTTCTTCGCAAACAGCGCCGCGCCCATGTTGCTGTAGAACGAGGCCGAGGTATCGTCCAGCGCAATGGCACGCCGGTATTGCTTCACCGCGCCTCCATACTTCTTCTCTTCGTAATACACCACGCCCAGATTGTTGTAAGCGTCGGCGAACTTGCGGTCGGCTTTGATCGACTGGTCGAACGTCTTCTTCGCTTCACGGTAGCGCTGCATCATCAATTCCGTAATCCCGATTTTGTTCAGCAGTGCCGCCGAATGCGGATTCTTTGTGATGGCTGCGCGATAGTAATCCATTGCGTCCAGGTAGAGTTTCTCCGCGCGCAGCTCATCCGCCTTCCGTTCCAGGTCGGCAGCAGTCGCGTCCGCCGACGGAGGATCGATCATCCGGATCAACGGCGGCTTGATTTGCACTTGTTCGGAATGCGCACTCTGCGCCCACACATTGGGAGACACGCCACAAAAGCAGATCACTAAGAGTGAGACGGGAATCAACAAAAGCGAGGCAGGAACCACCAAAATCTTCGGGTAACTCATAGGCCACCCCCAGTTATTACGCCTATTCTGGCACAGTTTTCAGACGGCAGGCGAAGATTTTGCGGGAACGGTATTGGCTGCTGGGTGCTAGGGTTTACGGTTTGGGATCAGGCTTGGGGCCTTGCCTTCAAAGCTGGAGCGATTCAACGGAAGGGTCCAGCGGACGTGAGTCCTGGGCTAAGACCTAACACCTAAGGCCCAACCGCGATTTCAGTGCGGTGCTGTCTGGCCATCCGGCGGCTTCGCCGGCGCCGAACTCTTATCATCCTTAAAAATTCCTGCAATTTTGCCGAAGAACCCTTTCTTCTTCTGGTCGGGGGCATTCGGATTTTGCCCGTTCACCACCTGCGGCTGCGGCATAACCGGTTTGTTTCCGAAGAATCGCGAAAGGATCCCCTTCATCCCAGCCATGGCTTCGCAGGTATCGCTGGGCTCGGTTCCGGCCACGAAGGCCGAAACGTAATCGTCGGTGCAACTCGGCGTGGCCAGCCGGTTCGTAACCTTATCGAGCTGCACGTCGACCACGCCCGAAGGCTGCGAGAATTCCTTCATGTTCGAATATTGCGGAAGCGTCTCCGCCTTCTTCATGAACTCGGTCCAGATCGGCGCCGCCGTCATCGCCCCGCTCAGCCGCAAGTCGCTGTAGTCGTCGTAGCCCACCCACACGATGCACAACAGGTTCGTGGTGTATCCGGCAAACCATCCATCATGAGAACTCCCCGTCTTGCCCGCCGCTGGAGCGTCAAATCCCCGCAGCCGCACCGCCGTATATCCCAATCCGTTATTGATCACGCCCTCCATCATGTTGGTCATGACGTAAGCCACGCGCGGATCCATCACCGGCTTGAGATCCGTGTTGTAATTCGCGATCACGTCGCCTTTGCCATTCCGCACCGATCGCAGCAGGATCGGCGACAGCTTCACCCCGCTGTTCGCGAACACCGTGTACGCTCCCGCCATTTCCAGCGGCGACGCATCATAGGACCCCAGCGCCATCGCCGGCGTCGCCTTCACCGACGTGATGCCCGCCGCCCGCGCCAGGTCCGCGACCTTGTCGTAGCCCACTTCCTCCGCCACTTTCACCGTCGCGTTATTCAGCGACATCGCCAGCGCATAGCGTAGCGTCACATCCCCGTGGTATTCCTCTTTGTAATTGCGCGGTTCGTAAATCTGGTCGCCATACGCGAAGGTCGAAGGCTCATCCGTGACGATCGACGCCGGAGTCAGTACCGCCTGCGATCCATCCAGCGCCGTGTTCACCGCCGCCGCATACACAAAGGGCTTGAAGATGGATCCCGTGGGCCGCTTCGCCACCGCGTGATTCAGTTGGCTCCAGCCATAGTCCCGCCCGCCCACCAGCGCCAGCACCGCCCCGGTATGGGGATCGAGCACCACCATCGCTACCTGCGCTTCCGGACCCGGCAGCACTTTGGTCTCATACTTCTTCCCCACCTTCACCCGCTTGCTGCGCAGTTTTGTTACTTGCTCGTCCACCAGCTTGATGCCCGACTCCACCGCTTGCGCCGCCGCCTTCTGCAGATCCGGATCCAGCGTCGTATAAATCCGGTACGAGCTGTCGTTCAGTTCGTTCTCGCTGAACTTGTCGATGAGTTGATCGCGCACCATGTCCACGAAATACGGCGCGTCGCTCGCCTCCACATTGGGAGGCGCTAGGTTCAATGCCGTGGCCTTGGCCTTCTCCGCCTGTTCCTTGGTGATGGCCCGCGTCTCCACCATGGAGTCCAGCACCAGGTTCCGCCGGTCCAGGGCGCGCTTGGGATGCCGGTATGGCGACAGATAGCTCGGCCGCTGGATCAATCCCGCCAGCAGCGCCGCTTCCGGCAATGTGATGTCCTTCAGATCTTTGTTGAAGTATGCCTTCGATGCCTCCGCGAAGCCGCTGATGGCAAACGATCCTCGCTGCCCCAGGTCTACCCAGTTCGCGTAAAACTCAAAGATCTGCTGCTTCGAGAATTTCTGCTCCAGTTCCTCGGCAATCAGCATTTCGGTGAGCTTGCGTCGGATCGACTTCTCCGGACTAAGAAAGAACCCGCGCGCCAGCTGCTGCGTAATCGTCGACCCGCCCTGCGCCCGCCTCTGCCGCAGCACATCCTCCCACACCGCTTCCAGGGTGCGTGCAAAATTCACCCCGCCGTGCTCGAAGAATCGCCGGTCCTCGATCGCCAGTACCGCCTGCACCATCACCGGAGGAATGTCGTTGTACTTCACCAGCTCGCGCTTCGATCTCTGCTCCGCGTCGAACAGCGCCGTCACCAGTTGCGGTTCCAGTTCATACGCCGACAACTCCGTTCCCTTGCTCGATATTCCGTCCACCTGCCCATCGTGAATACTGATCCGTGCCGGCTCCGGGCTGTGATACGACTCTTCTCCCGGCGTGATCTCGATCCCATCTCTCTCCAGATGGAACGTCCCCATCTTCGACTCGCCGTCTTGATCCGAATACCCGGCTCGCCGCAGATCGGTCGCGATCTCCTTCGCCTCGATCTTCTCCCCATCCCTTACGGTCTTGGGCAGCGCATATATTTTGGCCGAATTGGCAAACACCGGCGTCCGGAATCTCTTCTCGATGATCCGGTCGTACTTGATATAGAAGTAGGAAAAAACCACCGCAAACGACACCGCCAGCAGCAGAAACGCCACTAGCGCCGCCCGCAGCACCGGATCCCGCGGCAGCCCGCGGGTTCCTTGCCCCTGACCGTTCCCTCTCGGGATTCTGATCTTAATGCTCAAGGTCTCGACTCTTTCGCCCAGATTCTATTCAGACGGTTCCGCAGGCCAAAAGGTTTGATGGACGCCTTCCCGATTGTGTAGCCCACACTCCTGCCCACCAACACTTCCGGCGCGACGAAATGACGGGGCGTATCTCTCATTGTACCGCTCGGCTGGCAAACACAAAGAGACCCGCAGTACACGCGGGTCTCCAAGCTGTCAACAGGTTCCCTGGCGTTCGGAGGATCTTCTTACGGCACGTCGGTTACAGCCCAATAACCGCCCGTCGTCAGCGTCAGCGGCGATATCGGAGAAGTAATGGCGCCGCCTGACCCCACATCCAGCACTCCCAGTTGCGTCACAACCGTGTCCGTCCCGGCATTGATGATGCTGCTGTAGTCCAACAGGAACGCTCCCGTCTGGTCGAACTGGCCCCAGTAGCCCAGTTGTATGTTGCTGAACGGCGATCCCGAAACGGCCGTCAACGCTCCTGTGCTGCTGTTGATCTGGAAGCCTTCGATGGGATTGTAGCCCGTATCGGTGTCGTTGATGCCGAACGAATACACCAGATTGCCCCCCGAATTCGGCTGCACCGCGATGGTGAAGGGCGAATTCTGGGTCGCGAATGTCCCTACCTCGCTAAGGGCGCCCGTGGTCTGGTTGATGGCGAAAACATAAAGGTTATCGTCGTCGGTGCCGCTAGCGGGCACCGCATTTCCTGTCGTTCCAATCAGGAATTGCCCGCTCGGCTCTCCTGCCACCTGCCACATCGGATACGAAAATGGACTTCCCGCCACCGGCGTCAGCGCCCCGCTGCTGCCGATCGCGAAGGCCGCAATCTCCGTACCCGTATGGTTTCCGAAGAAATCATTCACCGCGTACAAGTATTTGCCTTTGCCGTCGATGGCCAAATTCAGCGGACCGAAAGGCGCCGAGAAAGGAGATCCGGAGACCGCCGTCAGCACGCCTCCCGACCCGATCGAATACACATAAATCTGATCCGAAACCGGATCGGAGAAGAACAGAAACGTGCCTGCCGGGTTGGTAATCATGTTTTCCTGAGCCACCTCTCCCGCGTTGATGGAAACCAGAAATGGCGCCGAGTACGGACTGCCGCTGATGGCCGTCAGGTTCCCGGTTGAGTCGATGACCCAACCAAAAACCTGCGCCGTATTACGGAACCCCGCGTAGAGAAACTTGCCCTGTGCCACCACCATGCCTGCGCCCATATCCTGCGGAATCGTGGGAGCGGTGTAGCTGCTGGTTGCCGAAAGCGTATCGGCCGTCGTATCCAGCGTAAATCCATCCACTGTGCCCGACTGCGTGTCCACGGCGAACACAAATGCTGCGCTCGTGCTGGTTCCGCTTCCCGTTCCCTGCGAAAGCCCGCTGCCGGAAGCCGAGCACGAGGAGGCGCCAAAGGTTGCGCCACTGCTGCATACGTAGTGATCGCACGACGTCAGACCCATCGCCGCCAGCACTACCGCCATCGCACTAAGGACCACTCGAACCTTGATCGTCATGAACCGCCTCCACCTCGAATCGCGCGCTCTTACACAGATCGAAATGCGTCCTGCCGGATCCCGCCGGACGCTCCTGGTCTCTCCCAAATGCAGTTGTGGCACGCAGCTGGAAAAAGCCCCACCTCATCCGCGATGTTAGGCGGCACGTAACCCTCTGGCAACGTTACGAATGTCACAGCCCATGACGAGAGATTGCGAAGCAGATTTCTCACTTTCCGTAACCGGGGTGCGAAAGGTTGCAGGGGTGCCCCACTTCTCGCCGCATTTTGCGAGAAATCCTGCCCTGAGCAAACCCGAAGGGGGGATTTTGAACCTATGCCGGTTGCCCCACCCTTGTCGCGTTTTTTGCGACAGGGTGGGGATTTTGACTTTGAAGTCGCCAGGTTCCCAAATAAAAATCCGCCTCCCGATAGCGAGAAGCGGACGATTCAACCCTGGATTCCCTAGAACCCTTTGTTCCCGCTGGAGGGAGTGAAGTGCAAGGTAAACGAATACCCCGGCAACTGCACCGGCACGCTGTAATCCGCGGCTACATACACGGCCGGCGATCCCGGAGTTCCAATCCGCTGCACCGTTACCTGGTCCTCGGTCAACGTGATCTGGTGCTCTCCTGCCTTCTTGATCACCGACTGCACGATCGTCTGGTCCGTCTCATGCGGGTTCGACGCCCCCATCATCGCGATGTCTCTCAAATCATCCTGAAACGAGTAGTTGGTGAGTTCTGGCGGAACAATCTGCCAGGTCGCGTAAAATGCCCCGGCAATCACCAGAACCCCAATCAATGCTTTAATCGTTCCCATGTCCCACATTCTGCTCTCCGCAGGACAGGAAACCTCCCTCATCCCCGGCCGAGCAACTCCTTCAAATGGTCTACAACCGCCGCGATCCTAACATCGCGGACTTCCCCAGTCGAACGAATTACGACTTCCACAGTACCTTCGGTAACTTTCTTTCCCACCGTGACCCGAAACGGGATTCCCACCAGATCCGCGTCCTTGAACTTCACCCCCGGCCGCTCATCCCGATCGTCCAGAATCACGTCCAAGCCCACTGTTTCCAGCTGCTTAGCGATGTCTTCCGCCGCTGTCCTCACCCCTTCGTCCTTCACGTTCACCGGCGCCACCACCACCTGAAATGGAGCAATCGCCGCCGGCAGCCAGAATCCGTTCTCATCATTCCCCTGCTCCACCGCCGCCGTCAGAATCCGCTCCATCCCGATGCCATAACAACCCATAATCGGCATCACTTCCTTGCCGTTCTTATCCAGCACTCGCAACCCCATCGACTCCGAGTACCGGTACCCGAGCTTGAAGATGTGCCCAACCTCCACCGCCGTATCAATCCGCAGCGGCTGGCCGCAATTCGGACACGCCTCTCCCGCCGTCACCGTCCGCAAATCCGCATACGCCGTCGGAATGAAATCTTTCCCCGGCGTCAGATTCTTCAGGTGATAGTCCTGCTTGTTCGCGCCCGCAATCAGGTTCGTCCGCCCTTCCAGCGCCTTATCCACGACAAGGTACGGACGAGCCTCATCATCGAGACCTCTCGCCCAATCGATTCCCATCGGCCCCAGATATCCCGCTGGAGAATTGAAGAGCGCCCCGATCTCCGCTTCTTCCATCGGACGCGTCGCCTTCCCGACCGCCGCATTGATCTTCGCCTCGTTCAGTTGATGATCTCCGCGCATCAGCGCCACAATCGTCTGCGACTTCTTCTTCCCCGCGGCATCCGTCCCGTCCGCCATCAGCGCCAGCGTCTTGATCTTGTTCTTGGGCGACACTCCCAGAAACTTCGCCACCTCCTCAATCGTCTTCTGCCCCGGCGTATGCACCGCGAGCGGCTTCCCATCGCCCTCTGCCGCGAGATCCGCGACCGGCTGCAGCTTCGACGTCGCCTTCTCCAGGTTCGCCGCATAGTCGCATCCATTACAGCTGACAATCTGATCTTCGCCGGCCGCAGTCCGCACCATGAACTCGTGCGATTCCTTGCCGCCCATCGCCCCCGAGTCCGCCTCCACCACCATGTACTTCAACCCGCAGCGGTCGAATATCCGGCAATATGCCTCGTAATGTTTCTTATAAGAAACATCCAGCCCCGCCGCGTCGATATCGAACGAGTACGAATCCTTCATCATGAACTGCCGCACCCGCAAGAGCCCCGATCTCGGCCGCGGCTCGTCGCGAAACTTCGGCGCAATCTGATACCAGATCTGCGGCAGCTGCTTGTAGCTGCGCAGGTCCTTCAGCGCAATCGAGGTCATCACCTCTTCTTCCGTCATGCCCAGTACCATCTCCGTGCCCTTGCGGTCCTTCAGCCGGAACAGATTCTCGCCCATCACCGACGCGCGCCCCGACGCCTCCCACAGCTCCCGCGGATGCAGCGCCGGCAAGAAAAACTCCTGCCCGATCCGGTCCATCTCCTCGCGCACAATGGCGATGATCTTGTTAAACGACCGGTTCCCTAAAAACAGGTACGAGTAAATCCCCGCCGCCAGCTGCCGTATATACCCAGCCCGCACCAGGAATTTATGGGAAGCCACCTCGGCATCCGCCGGCGCCTCCCGCAATGTAGGAATAAACACCTCTGACCAACGATGCATAGTTGAGTACTCGATGGAATGAAGAATTCTAGATTGTAAATGATGAGCAGCAGGATTTATGTGGAGTCAGCCGCGCCGGCTGTCAGCCGAGCGCAGCCCGGCATGAGCCACTGAATACTGGGTACTAGGTACTGAGTACTGCTCTTAAGCAGCCAGCTGCTTCAATATCTCCTTCCCCAGTTTCTGCGCCTCTCCAAAAAACTTCTGATACTCCACAAACAACCGGTTCAACTCCAGTGATTTGTCGGCCGTGAGCTTCTTGCGCAGAATCATATCCCGCACGTGCACAGGATTCGGCAGCGTCGCATCCTCATTCAATTCTTCCAGCGCCGTATTCGGATCGTAGTGATACATGGAACTCCCTCAATTGAGTAATTTTGCAATTGAGTAATTGTGAAATTGAAAACCCGACCGCCGGGAGCCCGTTTTTCAATTACACAGTTACCAAATTACACAATTACTCAATTCAAACCAGCTCTGTAGTCCACAGATCGTGCAGATGCACGATCCCTTCCAGCTTCCCGCGCGCGTCCACCACCATCAGCGAAGTGATCTTCTTTTCTTCCATGATCGCGATCGCCGACGCCGCAAATTCGCTGCCGCCAATCGTCTTCGGCTCTCGCGTCATCGCTTCCCCCGCCGTCAGATCCATCCCTTCTTTCCCCCGCTTCTCCAGCAACCGCCGCAAATCCCCGTCGCTGATAATCCCCACCAGCTTCTCGCCTTCCACCACCGCCGTCACCCCCAACTTCTTCCGCGACATCTCATAGATCACGTCCGGCATTCGCGTCGACGGCGCAACACAAGGCAATGCTTCCCCCGTATGCATCAACGACTCCACCCGCGCCAACTTTTTTCCTAACTTCCCGCCCGGATGCAAATTCGCAAAATCCTCCTCCTTGAACCCGCGCCGCTCGCTCAAAGTCACCGCCAACGCATCGCCCAGCGCCAGCATGGTAGTCGTCGAAGCCGTAGGCGCCAGTCCCAAAGAACACGCCTCCTGCGTGATCGAGCAATCCAAAGCCACATCCGCCGCCGCCGCTAACGTCGAAATCCCATTGTCATCCCGAGCGAAGCCGAGGGACCTTATGTTTTGTTTGTGATCCCGAGCGCCAGCTGGCCCCTTCACGCCTTTCAAAGCAGGGGGCATCTCACAAATCTCATCCCCCGTCATCGCAATCAACGGCACCTGAAGCCGCTTGATAGTCGCCAGCAGCGCCAGAATTTCCTCGGTCTCTCCCGAAGCCGACAGCGCCAGCACCACATCTCCCCGCACCACCATTCCCAGATCCCCGTGCAGCGCCTCCACCGGATGCAGGTACAGCGCCGGAGTCCCCGTCGAACTCAGCGTCGCCGCAATCTTGCGCGCGATCAGCCCGCTCTTCCCCATTCCGCTCACCACCACGCGTCCGGCGCAGCCATACATCAAATCCACCGCCCGCTGAAACGCCGCGGCCATCGGGCCCGCCAGTCGATCCGCCAGCGCCCGCAGCGCCTCTGCCTCAATCCGCACCACGTTCTCGCCCGTATGTTTCATGGCTTCGGAATAACGAAGGATGTTAGCACGCAGCTCGATGGGCCTCATGTATTATGTCGCAAAGGCAGCGGATTACAACCGGGGACGAGTAATCACTAGTCTGTAATCGGCGATCAGTAAAATCCTCGCCGCACTGGCCACAAGACCCTGGCCCCTGATCGCTGAATCCTGAACTTCAGAAATGATCCTCTCCCGTCCCCACCGGCCCGGCCGCCTGCCGAACTCCCGCCAATCCGCGCGCCTGAATCACCTGGTCCCACGGCCCTGCCTGCCAGTTATCGCGCGTCTTCACCGCGCGCCGCCACGGAGGCAACGTCAGCATCAGATTCCGTCCCATCGCCTGCACATACGCCTCATACATCGACCGCAGCTTCGCCAGTTTCTCGCGCCCATATTCATCGCTCCGCAACCGTAACCCTGCGTCCGCCAGAGTCTGCCGCAGCGCCTCATACTCCGCCTCCGGCAACCGGTCCGCCGTCGCGGGATCGTATCTCGCATTCACCACCTGCGCCAGGTCCACTGCCGCATGCCGCGCCATGGCAAAAGTCAACTTCGCCTGCCCCGGCTGCACCCCTTCAATCCCTGTCAGCACCAGCGACGTCACATCCAGCATCGTGGTCAGCGCCGCCAGCCACGACTGGTTCGAATGCTGCGACCGGAAAAACGACAGCACCGGATACGAAATCTGCGACTCCAGCAACTCCGACGACCAACGCTCCCAATCCCGCAACACTTCATCCAGCACGCTCTGGCTCACCCCCGGCTCCCCCGTCCGGCCCGCCAACCGCACCAGCAACTCCACTGCCGTGGGAGGCGATCCCGCCCGCGCATCCAGCATCGAAATCTGAATCTCGCGTCGCGAAAAAGTAGTGTAGGCAACCGGAATGTAGCCAATCACCACGCCCAGAAACGCGAACCCCATCCCCGCTTCGATCACCGAAAGCGCCCGCGCCGCTCCCGACGTCGGCACGATGTCGCCATATCCCAGCGTGAAAAACGTCTCTCCGCTGTGATAAACAATTTTTCCGAACGTCAGCGGTTCGCCGCTCAGCTGCTCGTGTCCCCCGATCCCGTACTGAATCAATGCAAATCCAAAAATCAATCCCGCCGCCCAGAACCCCAGCAGCAGAATCAATGACAACGGCCCGAAATATCCCAGAAAATTCTGCTGCCGCGACGCTGTCTTGATCCGCCGCGCAATTCCTCTCCACGGAATCCACGTCCGCCGCAAGAAAACCGCCGTCAGCTTGAAATGCCGCTGCACCCGCCGCGGCAACACCACCGTCTCAAACGCATCCAGCAACACCACCCAGATAATGGCCAGCCCGCCCGCGATTCCGGCCACGCTAGTATGCGAATTGATAAAAAAAGCCACCATCATTGTCATGCTGAGCGAGGTTGAGCGAGCAACGCGATGCTCAACCGCAGTCGAAGCATCCCTACGTGCTGAGACGTGCAGCGTGCAATCTAGATGCGTCAGGAAGGTTACCAGATTCGCCCGCGCCACACGTGGTCTGGTTTGCTCAAGATGAAATCCGTACGGATTACGACTCTCTCCGCGTTCCCGGCTCTCTCTGCGAATGAAGATTTTGCGCTTTTCTGAGTTTTATCCGTGGGAATCCGCGTAAATCCGTGGCTGGCTTTTTAAATTACTGCGGCTGTTGCTGTGTCGGAGGAGTCTGCTGCCCCGAGGCAGGTTTTGCCGTACTGGTCGCCGGTTTTTTCGTCGTCGTTTTCTTCTTCGTTGCCGGCTTCTTCGGCGGCGGCGCCGTATCATCCACCACCACCTTCTTCGGAGGCTCCGCCGCAACCACCGCCTGCGCCGTCTTCAGATCGGTGCGCAGCCGCGCGATCTCCGCTTCTTTCGCCACCGACAGATTCTCGATCCGTTCCGCCAGCTGTTTCCGCGTCCCCTCAAAACCGTTCAGATCATTCGATAGTGTCTGCAGATCATCCTTCGAACCAAAGGCGCCTACCCCTTCCGCCACGCTCCCCAATACGTCGTACAACGCGTCCAGATTCCGATAGAGCTTGAACGTCGCCGGCAAATCCTCCGGCGAACCGCGCAACTGCGCAATCATTTCCGGCAGCGCTTCCTGCAAATTGCGCTCGACCGAATCCACGTTGGCCAGTTCCTGCTTCTTATACGAGGTGTCCGCCTTCCAGCGTTCGATCCGCAGCTTGACCAGGTCCGCCTGCGTGTTCTTCGACGTCGCCTCCAGCTGCGCCAGCAGCCCATTCAACTGCGTCACCGAAGCATACGAAACCGGCGCGCCCTGCCCGCTATTGGCGGATGCAGCCACCGCGGGACCCGATTGCCCCACCGCCACTGCCATGGCCATGCAGAGATAAAAACCGGAAGAAACCAGAAGGTTGCGATTCATGGTTCGTTCGCGTACGCGCCAACAGAATACTACAACCCCATCCCGCTCTCATCCTCCAGCCCACGATCGTAGTAGCGCCGGCGTCCCGCCGGCTGTCGGGCGGGCGTCACGCCCGCCCCGCCGAAGCCACAACTCGGTATCCAGGTTCCAACTTCCACCGTCGCCGGGGTGCCCCACGTCTCGCCGCCTTTGCGAGACGTAAAAATTTACTTCCAGCGCCCAACCACACAGCGCTATCCCTTCCGACGCGGTTGCCCCACCCTCGTCGCGTTTTTTGCGACAGGGTGGGAACTCTCGACTCTACTTCACTCACTACCGCACCGGACCTCGGTTGCCCCACCCTTGTCGCGTTTTCGGCGACAGGGTGGGAATCTACTTCCAGCGCGCAGCCACACACCGACATCCCTCCGACTCTGCGCCCCATTCGACTCCGCCCCAAAACCAGACGATAATAATGAAGAGAAAAATGCGTTCGTATCCGCATCTCGCTCTGCTGCTCGCGCTCGTCCTGGCCTTCCCGCTGGCCGCGCAAGATAACGCCACCGTCCACCGCCTCATCCTCAAAGACGGTTCCTACCAGCTGGTCACCAAGTACGAAGTCAAAGGCGACCGCGTCCGCTACTACAGCTCCGAACGCGAAGAATGGGAAGAACTCCCCAACTCTCTGGTCGACTGGACCGCCACCAACAAAGACGAGAAAGAGCGCGCCGCTGCTGCCGCTTCCCCCGAAGCCGCCCAACTCGATAAGGAACTCGAGCACGAAACAGAAGCCGCAGAAGCCGCTCTCCCGCTGGTCGCTCCGGGTCTGCGTCTCCCCGAAGATTCCGGCGTCTTTCTGCTCGACAACTTCCAGGGCGAGCCCCAGATCGTCGAAATCCAGCAGTCCGCCGGCGACATCAACCGCAACACCAAGACCAACATCTTTCGCGACGCCGTCAATCCCATCGCCGGACTGAAAGTCACCATCGAACTCGAAGGCGCTCACGCCAAAATCCAGTCCCACGTCGACGTGCCCTCGCTCTACATTAAGCCCGAAGACAATCAACCCGAGCAGTCGGCGCAGCCCGGCCTGGCAGCCGATTCCACTCGTTCCGCCCGATCCTCCCAACCGCAACAGCCGCAACAACCTCAGCAGCCCGAAGGCCCCATCGTCCCCTTCGACCGCTTCCGCATCGTCAAAATCGAAGTCAAGGGCAACAAGCGCATCGTCGGCGACGTCAAACGCCAGGTCTCGGGCAAGGTCAGCCAGGAAGAGCACTGGGTCAAGACCACCATCACCGGCGTGACCGGCGGATGGCTCAAGCTCACCCCCACCGAAAGCCTCGCTCCCGGCGAATATGCCTTAGTAGAAATGATGGGAAAAGAAGGAATGAATCTTTATCTCTGGGACTTCGGCGTCAACCCCAAAGCCCCAGCCAATGCCAACTCCTGGAAACCCGAAGAAAAAACGCCCGCCGAAAAGAAACCTGACGAAAACAAGCCAGACGCCGCCCCCGCCCCCGCGCCGAACTAAAATCACCGTCTACGTACTAATACAGCCAGCAGCATATGTCATGCTGAGCGGAGAACGAGTTCGCCCGCGAACTCGTTCGCAGTCGAAGCATCCCTACCGAGTACCGAGTCTAGGTACCGCGTACCGAGGAAGTATGAAATTTGCAATCTGAAATCTACAATCTGAAATCCGCAATCTAATCACAGCCTGAACTCCCAATGGATGCCGAAGCCCGCTACTACTCCTCCTTCAGCATCCCCCTCTGCGCCACCCCAATATTATCCCGCGTCGAATTCTTCACCATGTACATCATCCCGTCCGCCTGCCGGATCACATCATGCGCCGTCCGCGCGTCATGCGGATACGTTGCCACCCCAATCGACGCCCGCACATTCAGATTCAATCCTTCTTCCTTGCAGAAGCAACTCACCCGCAAAGCATCGCGCAACCGTTTCGCCACCACCAGCGCCTGATCTTTTGCCGTCTGCGGCAGCAGCACCACAAACTCGTCCCCGCCATAGCGGAAGGCAAAATCAATCAGCCGCAGCTGCGCCTTCACCAGGTATCCGATCTCCGCCAGCAGCTTGCTCCCGATCAAGTGTCCATGCGTGTCGTTCACCGTCTTGAAATGATCCAGATCGATGAACAGCACGCTGAACTCATATCCGAACCGCGACGACCGGTACACCTCCGTATCCAGCGTCTTATACAGATGGCGCGCGTTGTACAGCCCAGTGCAATCGTCGGTGATCGTCAATTCCTGGATCTTCTCGACCCAGCGCGCGTTCTCGATGGCAATCGCCGCGTAGTCGCAGAGCGATTGCACGAAGAACAGCTCCGCTTCCTTGAACCGCTCCATGTCGACGTTCACCAGCTGGATCACGCCCAGCACCCGCAACTTCGACCGCAGCGGAATGCAGATCACCGATCGCGTCTCCCACTTGGTCGCATCATCCACCCGGCTGGCAAAAAAAGGATCTGTACGTACATCCGGCACGATCCGCGCCTCGCCGTGTTTCGCCACCCATCCGGCAATCCCCTCGCCCACTTTCAGCCGGACATTTTTCAACGCCTCCGCCTTGTCCCCCACCGCAATCGCAAAATACAGCTCATCGTGCCCCTCATCCACCATCAGCAGCGACCACGTGTCCGGACGGAAATATTCCGCCATCTTGTCCATGATCGTTTGCAGAATGGAATCGAGGTCGAGCGACGACGTCAGCGCCTTCGCTACGTCGTGAAAAATCATCAACTCCTGGCTCTGGCGAGTCACTTGAGTGCCGGCCTCAGGCATGGATTTCCCGTTATCCCTCGCTGGATGGGTGGCGTTCCAAAAATTATATGCGGCACTTTCGCCCACCCGCAATGAACCTTGGTAACCCGTACCCCTAAAGCCAACTCCACGTTGCACATGGAGTCAGAACTCACACGAGCGGTTGCCCCACCCTCGTCGCGCTTTCTGCGACAGGGTGGGATTTTCAGCATGGGTGCCCCACTCAAGCCCGCCTTTGGCTTGAGCGGGTACATTCAGAACTCAGACGAGCGGTTGCCCCACCCTCGTCGCGCTTTCTGCGACAGGGTGGGATTTTCGTCTCCTCCGCCATCAAATCTTCCCGCACCTCCATCCTCCCCGCCAAACCTTTTATAATTCCCACCCATGAAGCCCTTCGTCCTGACAGCGCTCTTACTCCTCGCCGCCCTGGCCCTCGCCCAAACCCCCAACCCCAACTCCATCCCCGTCATCGATGGCGGCCTCGGCCCCTGCAGCGCCGACTTCACCATCAACGGCAGCGACGCCAAGCCCATCTACTCCGCCACTATCAAAGTTCACATCGCTTACGGATTCGCCAGCATCCGCAAACTCGATCTCCAGGTCAGCACCAACGCCAACGGCAAAGCCCGCTTCACCGGCCTTCCCGACCGCACCAAGCACGGACTCTTCTTCGAAGCCTCCGAAGGCGATCGCAGCGCCGAAGCCTTCGACGATCCCGCCAACACCTGCCAGGCCCAATTCACCCTGGTCCTGCGCAAATCCCCGCCGCCCCCGCAATAACCAATACCGGGCTTGTCCCCCATGTCGTAGCGCCGGCATCCTGCCGGCTGTCGCGCCGTCGTCTCGCCCGCGCACCCAACACCGCAACCAAGCCGCGTAGATTTCGTACCACCTAGTCACCGTGCCCCGCGCTCGCCTTCGAGACCCGAGATTTTTATCTTGATCGAATTCCATTCCGCTGGTTACCCGCCACTAACACTCTTGACGGTGGCAACCCCGCACCGCTTGTCCTATCATGGTTCTAGTAATCTTCCCTCATCCAAATTCCATGGGCGATTTCGGCAACAAATTCCGCCAGGCGCGGGAGAAGAAAAACCTCTCCCTCGATGACGTCTCCAACGTCACCAAGATCGGTACCCGCATGCTGCAGGCCATTGAAGAGGAACACTTCGATCAGCTTCCCGGCGGCGTCTTCAATAAAGGATTCATCCGCGCCTACGCCAAGCATCTCGGCCTCGACGCCGAAGAGGCCGTCACCGACTATCTCGCCTGCCTCCGCGAGGCCCAGATCGGCGCTCAAGAAGTCTGGGAGACCGTCCGTCCCCAGCCCCTCCGCAATGTTGCATCAGGCAAGTCTCGCTCTTCCCAATCCAAAACCGCCGTGAAATCCCCGCCAGAGGTCCAGGTCGAAGAACTTCCCGACCTGCAACTCCCGCGCGCGGAAGACGTCCGCCCGCCTCGCCGAAATTTTCGCAGCCACTCCGACAGCGGAATTCCCTGGACCATCATCGCCGCCGCATCGCTGGTAATCGTCCTCGCCATCTTTCTCTGGATGCGTCATTCCCATTCCACCCACGCCGCCAAGCCTTCCACCGCGCCCCTCGCCGCCTCCAACACCGCGCCGCCCGCGCCTCCTGTAGCACCCGCCCTCAACTCAAATCCGTCGCCGGCCGCTTCGCACCCGACCCGGTCCACAACCCCACCGCCGCCTAAGCCCGCTGCCAAACCTCAGATGGCTGCTCCACCTTCATCGCCCGCCACTTCGCCGGCTTCGTCCCCGGCGATCAAAGAGTCCGCCAGCCCCGGGCTCGCTCCAGCCACCACCACCCCCGCCGAAAAACCTTCGCTCACTCTGGTGATTCGCGCCACGGAAACTTCCTGGATCTCCGTCCAATCCGACGGTCAGTTGATCGCGCAGGAAACTCTCATCGCTCCCGCCGCCACCTCTTTCCATGCCGCTCGCCAGCTCGTCGTCCGCGTCGGCAATGCCGCCGGCGTCACCTTCCTCTGGAATGGCGAAGAGCTCCCAGCCCAGGGTGCCGAAGCCGAAGTCAAAACCTTCATCTTCGACGCACAAGGAATGCGAGCTCTCGTTTCCGACCAAGCCCCTCACTAGCTCCCTTCAACTCGCCAGCCAAGGGCCCTGATTCTTGTTGTCTACCTCAGTCGCCTCAGCCTCGCTCTCACTTCTTCCCATACCCTTTCACCACCCCGACCCCCGTGCACAAGTCATGCCCCGCCGTTGCGCTGCGTCCCGCAACCGGTCGGTATAGTCAGCCGTGTTGCTCCGATTGTTACCTCCATTCTCCCGGCACTCCAGCTGGCCCTGGTTCGCCATCCACCCTCGAATTCCTGCGATTCAACCCGCTCTCAGGCCCTTAGCCTGAAACCCGTTGCGAACCCCATTTCCCTCTGGTAGCCTCATTCGAGGACTTTCCGATCGCTGTCGGCATCTGGAAGAGATTGCCGGCTGCAGCCGGACCCGCTAACGTAGCTCCGCCCTCTCGGCGGATGTCACGCGGATGTCTCGCTCGCGCTCATTGCGCCGATGTAATGTCCCAGGTTTTTCTCGAAACACACGGGCTCCGCCAAGCGCAAGCTTCGCCCGCTCGTGCTTATAAGGAGATTTACAAACTTGCCATCCAAAAATCGTTATTTATTCACCTCTGAATCCGTCACCGAAGGCCATCCCGATAAAATCGCCGACCAGATTTCCGACGCCATCCTCGACGCCTGCCTCACCGACGACCCCGTCAGCCGCGTAGCCTGCGAAACCCTCACCGCCACCGGCCTGGTCATGATCGCCGGCGAAATCACTACCAAGGCCTATGTCGATTTCCAGCAGGTCGTCCGCGGCACCGTCCAGTCCATCGGATACGACAACGCCCTCCACGGCTTCGACTGCAACACCTGCGCCGTCATCTCCAGCATCAACAAGCAATCCGGCGACATCGCCATGGGCGTCGACACCGGCGGCGCCGGCGACCAGGGCATGATGTTCGGCTATGCCGTCAACGAGAATGACGAGTTGATGCCGACTCCCATCTCACTCGCGCACAAGCTGACCATGCGCCTTTCCAAAGTACGCAAAGACGGAACCCTTCCCTTCCTTCGCCCCGACGGCAAATCCCAGGTAACAGTCGAATACGATGCCAACAAAAACGTTCTCCGCGTCGATGCCGTCGTCATCTCCACCCAGCACGCCGAGACCGTCACCAACGACGAACTGCGGTCCAGCATTCTCAAGCACGTCATTCAGGCCGTCATTCCCGCGCATCTGCTCGACGAAGACACCAAGTACCACATCAATCCCACCGGACGCTTCGTCATCGGCGGCCCCATGGGCGACACCGGACTCACCGGACGCAAGATCATCGTCGACACCTACGGCGGCATGGGACGTCACGGCGGCGGCGCCTTCAGCGGCAAAGATCCCACCAAGGTCGATCGCTCCGCAGCCTACATGGCGCGCCACATTGCCAAGAACGTAGTCGCGGCCGGCCTCGCCAATCGCTGCGAAGTCCAGCTCGCCTATGCCATCGGCGTAGCCGATCCCGTCAGCATTCTCGTCGATACGTTCGGCACCGAGAACGTCGATCCCGCGATCATCCCGGACTTGATCCGCGCCCACTTCAAGCTGACCCCGCGCGCCATCATCGATTCGCTCAACCTGCGCCGGCCCATCTATAAGAAGACCGCAGCCTACGGCCACTTCGGCCGCAGCGATCCCGATTTCACCTGGGAACTGACCGACAAAGCGGCCAAGCTAGCCAGCGATGCCGGCCTGCGCCAGCCGGTAGCGGTGAGCAAGTAAGTTCATCAACCACGAGGGTCACGAAGAACCTAGGATTTCCTTAGTGAACCTTCGTGACCTTCGTGGTTAAAGCTTTTGCCGCGGTTAAAGCTTTGCACCGAGGTGCCAAGGCATAGGATTTCCTTAGTGAACCTTCGTGACCTTCGCGGTTAAAGCTTTTGTCGCGGTTAAAGCTTTTCCCGCGGTTAAAGCTTTGCACCGAGGTGCCAGGGCGTAGGATTTCCTTAGTGAACCTTCGTGACCTTCGTGGTTAAAGCTTTTTCCGGCACTGAGGTGCCATTCCGGGGCCAGTCCGAAAGGCGCATGATCAGATCGGAAATTCGGCATGTTATCTAGTTCCCGAAACTCCAGGATTCTGCGAAAATAGCAAGTGGACTTCTTTCATTTCCAGGTAATCAAAATCTAATTTCTGCCGCGTCCAGCGCGCCACACAGCATAAGAAGGGGAAAGCATGTCAACCGCAGCCATCAATTGTGATATCAAGAACGTCGAACTGGCCGATTTAGGGAAAAAGCGCATCGAGTGGGCGAACCAGTCGATGAAAGTCTTGCAGATCATCCGCAAAGAATTCATCAAGAACCAGCCCCTCACCGGCATCCGCGTCTCCGCCTGCCTCCACGTCACTGCCGAGACCGCCAACCTGGCCATCTGCCTGCGCGACGGCGGCGCCGAAGTCGTGCTCTGCGCCTCCAATCCTCTTTCCACTCAGGATGACGTTGCCGCCAGCCTCGTCCGCGACCACAACATTCCCGTCTTCGCCATCAAGGGCGAAGACAACGACACCTACTACAACCACATCCTCGCCGCCATCGATCACAAGCCTCACATCACCATGGACGACGGCGCTGACCTCGTCACCATCCTTCACACCAAGCGCACCGACGCCCTCGAAGGCGTCATCGGCGGCACCGAAGAAACCACCACCGGCGTCATCCGCCTGCGCGCCATGTCCAAGGAAGGCGTGCTCAAGTTCCCCATCGTCGCCGTCAACGACGCCGACACCAAACATTTATTCGACAACCGCTACGGCACCGGTCAATCCACCATCGACGGCATCATCCGCGCCACCAATTTCCTGCTCGCCGGATCCAAGTTCGTCGTCGCCGGCTACGGATGGTGCGGCCGCGGCCTCGCCTCCCGCGCCCGCGGCTGCGGCGCCGAAGTCATCATCACCGAAGTCGATCCCACCAAAGCCCTCGAGGCCGTCATGGACGGCTTCCGCGTCATGTCCATGACCGAAGCCGCCAAGCTCGGCGACGTCTTCTGCACCGTCACCGGCAACAAGAGCGTCCTCACCAAGGAACATTTCGCCCTCATGAAAGACGGAGCCATCATCTCCAACTCCGGCCACTTCAACGTCGAGATCGACATCCCCGCGCTCGAAAACATGAGTTCCTCGAAGCGCACCACCCGCACCTTCGTCGACGAGTATTCGCTCAAAGACGGACGCAAGATCAACCTCCTCGGCGAAGGCCGCCTCATCAACCTCGCCGCCGCCGAAGGCCATCCCGCCAGCGTCATGGACATGTCCTTCGCCGACCAGGCCCTCTCCGTCGAATACATGGTCAAGAATTCCAAGAAGCTGGAGAAGACCGTCTACAAAGTTCCCGACGAACTCGACAAGCGCGTAGCCAAACTCAAGCTCGAATCGATGGGCATCAAAATCGACCGCTTAACGCCGGAGCAGGAAGAGTACCTGGCCGGCTGGAGCGAAGGAACGTAAACGAAGTTGTGGCAGAGCGGCGCTTCAGCGCCGCGTGAAAATCCAGGAAAATACTCAAGGCGTTAGCCCTGGCGAAAATCAAAATCCCCACTTCTGCCCGATGTTGCCAGAAGCGGGGATTTTGATTTTGCTGAAATAACTGATCCGCGTTGATCCGCGTAAATCCGCGGCGAAAGAATTCCGCGCACGACGCACGAACCCAGCCCGTAGGGGCGAAACAAAAATAGCCCAGGACTTCAGTCCTGGGTACCAGCCATAAAATGCAACCAGTCCCGGAGGGACGACAGAAACCACCCATGCTTTCCTAACGCCGCAACCCGCAGCCCCCAAGTTTTCCGCAGCCCACCCCCCCCAAATATATTTTTTCTTTGTGACATATGACCTTTACCCATCGCCTTCCTCTCCCACCTATTCCGACGACCTTAAGTCATTTGTTTCTAATATCTTGACTCTAAGGATGATTGTTACCTTGACACAGCACAATCCCTTTAGTTGGCCTAGCGTCATCTGCGTTAAGCGTTTTTTGACAATTTGACGGGTTTGTACGAAAAATGTCGGTTTTTTACCCGTTCGTAAATGACTCGTTCACCGGTGATTGTTCGTTGCGATTTAAACGACTCTATTACGTTGGTGACCATTTTGCGTGGTTGATGGTGGATTTAAATCAATGACCTAGCACATGATTTAAATGCAGCTACGTTGGTGGGTCGCTTACGTTGATGTGCTAGCGCTATTGACACGCGAACCAGTACTGGTACACTTTAATTGCAAGCGACGTAACGCTTGTGATGATGCTGTACACCTTGGATGAAGGTGTGTGAGCAACAGCATTAGCAACATGGCATGGGTGAATGTTTGGTTGTATGGCATGAACGTTTGGTGCGACGAAAACCGTTTCGGGCCGTCGCGCACCCTTCCTTGCTAAGGCCGCTCCGTACCTTCCCCAAAATGGCTAGCGATTGAATCACGGTCCTAAGGACCGACACAGGAGATGGAGCAAGGAAGCAACGCAACCGGGTATCTTGCCCTTTCCCCTGTCCGTCCTAGTTGGATTCCGTGGAAATTTGAAAAATTTGGCGGCGGTGGGTGAGTTGAACACCGTTCCGGCCCAGGGACCTGCGGTTTATAAGACCGCTCCTGGTACCGACCAGTCCGCCGCCGACAAAGAAGGACACCCTAGATCGTGGTCTTGGACACCGCAATCTAAGGCGGTTCAATCCGGGCCTCAAGTGTTGGACGCTTGAGGCCCGCTGCTTTGCAGGCAATTATACTCCGGCACTTTTGTTTACCAAAGTTCTGGAATTTAAAATTGGTTTGGTACCATTGTGCTAGCACGCGATGCGAACCAACTCAGTCAATAAAGTTGACCGGGGGCAGTTCGATTCTCTGCCTACGCGACTGCTGAAGGCCAAACCTGCCCCACAGTCCACGATAGATACGTCGCGCAAAAGAAAAAGCGGGGAAGGTGATCCCGCCCCGACTGAAAACAAGTCCACAACCTAGAACGGCTCCGGTGTAGACTTCGCCTCTTTGCCGATCAAGTTCGCAAAAGGCATGGGCTTCACAGCTGCCATCCTCTTCAAAGTATCCGTGAAAACGTCCGGTTTCGCTTCGCCTTTCCGTTCACGGCGATTGAAGTATCAGCTCGCCCAAGTTTTCCACAGCCCACCCCCCAAATATATTTTTTCTTTGTGACATGTGACCTTTACCCATCGCTTTCCAACGTGCCAATCTGGCACCATGCCCAAGCGTTCCAAAACCGAATTCGATCCCATCCGCGATCTCCCGCTCCCCGATCCCAACTCTCCCACCTATTCCGATGACCTTAAGTCCTTTGTTTCTAAGATTTTGACTCTAAGTCCTTTCCCGCCAAGATTTTACCGCGACATCGTCCGCGAATCCGGACCTAACTCCAGTCTTGCCAATATTTTACGCAATAGCTATCAAAATATTTTTCACGAGGTGGATATGACTCTCCAGCAATCGCAATCACCCAAATCTTCCCGTTCCTGCACTCACATTAAGGCCAGCGGCACCCGCTGCGAATCTCCTTCGCTTCGCGGCGAGCAGTTCTGCTACTTCCATCAGCGCATGCATCGCGGCGTTCGCACCCCTCCCCAGGCGCGTCTCCATCCCATCGCCCTCATCGAGGACGAAGAGTCCATCCAGGTCGCGCTCATGGAGGTCATGAACGCGCTCCTGCGCAATACCATCGATCTGAAGCGCGCCACACTGATTCTCCGCGCCCTCCACATCGCCGTGAAAAATTCCAGCCGCGTCCGCTTCCCCTTCCACGGCAGCAAATCTGTCCGCGACATCCCCGAATACAACGCCGCCCCTCCCGACCAGGCCCTCGAACGCACCGAGATCGATCCGCCCCTGACCGCCGCCATCGCCTACCAGCCTTACCACGAACCCGCCGCCGGCAAAATCAGCGAAGACGAGCTTCGTTACGCCGCCAAAATGCAAGCCGGTGTCGACCACCAGGCCGAGATCCGCGCCCGCCTCGAACGCGCCGCCCAAACCCTCGCGCCCTTGGGCCGCGCCACACCCGCCACTCCACCGCCTCAACCCGCCACGCCCACCCCCACCGTCCGTCCAGACGGCACCGCCCACCTCGGGACAGCCGTTCCCGCGCCCCATACCACCACCCCGGCCGCCCCGGCCCACGTAGCCGCGGACGCATTCGTCCGCAAGCCAAGCCCGCCATCCGCCACGGGCCCGGCCAGCCCAACCAGGAAGAAGCCCTCCACGGCAGTCAAAGAAGTCGCACCTCCGTTGGCCGCAGCCGCCGCGGGTGCGAAGCACCGCAAAGCCACACCCAGGCCCGGAGCCATGTAGGAGCGGAGCCACAGCATGCGTCATCCCGAACCGCGGCGCCTTTCAGCCGCGCGAGGGATCTCGCGCGAAGCCTGCCCACCACCATAAGCACTTGAGAAGCCCCTGAACTTGTCTATTATTCCTTCTTATATTCCTTGACACGTATATACTCTATACGGTATATACGGAGCATGGAATCCGTATTCGAAATCATTGCGGAGCCGAATCGCCGGGCCATCCTCAGCCTCTTGGTCTCGTCCCAGCAGTCGGTGGGCGAGATCGAGCGTCAGCTGCGCATGCCGCAACCGGCCGTCTCCAAGCACCTGCGCGTCCTGCGCGACGCCGGCTTCGTCGAATCCACGGTGGACGCCCAGCGCCGTCTCTACCGGCTGCGGCCTGAACCATTTCAGGAGTTCGATACCTGGCTCGCCCAGTTCCGCCGCTTCTGGTCCGCTCATCTGGACGCACTCGAGCGCCACCTCGATCGCTTGCATTCCTCCACGCCCAAGAACAGGAACCCAAAAGACAAGACGACGCCCCAACCGCGCCGCCCTAAAGGAGAAACGAAATGAAAATCAAACTGACCAGCGTCTACGTCGACAACCAGGACAACGCCCTCCGCTTCTATACCGAGGTGCTGGGCTTCGTGAAGAAGGCCGACTTCAGCCAGGGGCCGTTTCGCTGGCTCACGGTCGCCTCGCCCGAGCAGCCCGACGGAACCGAACTGCAGCTGGCGCTCAACAACAATCCCGCGGCCAAAGCCTATCAGCAGGCGCTGTTTCAGCAAGGGCAGCCTGCGGCCATGTTCTTCACCGACGACGTGCAGGCCGATTACGAGCGCATGCAAGCGCGCGGCGCCCAGTTCACCATGCCGCCCAAGGACGTGACCGCATCCAAGATCGCCATGCTGAACGACACCTGCGGCAATCTGATCCAGCTCACGCAACTGATGCGCTGGTAGGAGAACACAGATGACGAATCACGAGCAGTTCGCTCCCTGTCCGGCCAGCGCTGAGCAGTTTTGCCGCTTCTGGGCCGCTCACGTGGATGATCTCGAACGCCACCTGTCGGCTAACACCTGGGCGCTGGCTGCCGTCACGTTTGTGCTGATGGCTTATCCGATTGCGCGGATTGTGATTCCCGCGGCACTTCACCTCGCTGTGCCCGGCGCGGTTCGGACGGTGCTCACTCTGATCTGAGTTCGACTTGCATGGCGGCAAGAATCGCCCGTCCATCGCGGGGATGGTCGAATTCAGGTCATTATCTGTTAAGACCGTGGATTAAGAGGGAGAAGAAGATGAACGATCTCGAGCAGTACACCCCGGGTCCGGCCCATGGAGCGCAGGTCCGCAAAGAGGGAGACATGTGGACGCTCATTCTCGTCCGCGAGCTGCGCCACTCACCGGAAAAAGTCTGGGAAGCCTTGACCGACCCGGCGCAGCTGCGCGAGTGGGCGCCCTTCGTCACCGATGCGAGCCTGGGTACACTCGGAACGGTGAATCTCACCTGGGTGGGAAACCCTAAGCCGCTCGAAACCAGGGTGACGCGCGTCGACCCTCACAGGATGCTGGAGTACGGCGATATCCGCTGGGAGCTCGAGCCGCAGGGCAGCGGCACGCGCCTGACCCTGTGGCACAGCATTAATCGCCGCTTCGTCTCGTGGGGCGCGGCGGGCTGGCATATCTCGTTCGATGTGCTGGATCGTCTTCTTGCCGGTCAGCCTATGGGACTCATTAGCGGCGTCAATGCCATGAAGTTCGCCGGCTGGCAGCGCTTGGTGGGCGAATACGCAGCGCAGTTCGGCGCTGAAACGCCAAACCGGCCGCCCAAGGCGGCTCCAGAACCGTGAATGGAGGACTCCGATGAATCTTCCCAACCAACGTACGATATTTCGCTGCATTCACATCATTGTCAGCATTCCGATATACGGCTATATCTATAGTCCGTTCGACAAACTGCCAGGCTACGCCAGACCAACCCGCTTTGTCTTCTTTCCGATCATGGTGCTGACGGGATTGCTCATGTGGAAAGGCCACGTGGTCCGGCGGCTGATTTGGAGAAATCCGGCTAACTCAACCCAGCAATAAAAGGAAACCGATATGAAAGGCGCGAAAGCAAAAAAGGATTTGTCACCGGCACAACGCGAAGAACTGCTCAAAGCACTGCAGGCCCGCTTCGAGAAAAACATGAACCGCCATAAAGGTCTCGAATGGGTCAAGGTGAAAACGAAGCTGGAAGCGAGTTCCGAAAAGCTGTGGTCACTCAGCGAAATGGAAAGAACTGGCGGTGAACCGGATGTCGTTGGCCAGGATAAAAAGACCGGCGAATATATCTTTTTTGATTGTTCACCCGAGAGTCCAAAAGACCGCAGAAGTCTTTGCTACGACCGTGAAGCGCTGGATTCCAGGAAAGTAGCTAAACCGAAAAGCAGCGCGATGGATCTGGCAGCGGCCATGGGCGTTGAGCTTGTGACGGAAGAAGAATATCGAGAGCTGCAGAGACTTGGAGAGTTCGATACCAAGACGTCGAGTTGGCTGAAAACCCCTGCGGAAATGAGAAAGCTCGGGGGCGCTCTGTTTGGTGATCGCCGCTTTGGCCGCGTCTTCCTGTATCACAATGGCGCGGAGTCTTACTATGCCGGCAGGGCGTTCCGTGGTTCGCTAAGGGTCTAGACGACGTTCATGGCTACCCGCCCTCCCGCACAGAACGCGGGGAGGGTGGAGCTACCATGCTCGATATCCTGACCGCAAAGGATGAGCCAGCCCCGTTCGTTTGTCACTCGGTGGTACAGGAAAAACCCCACGTCTCAAACGCGAGACGTGGGGCACCCGATGGGGGACGACTACATCGAGAATCGGGAAGCTGCTAATAGCGGTCTAGCCGCGCCCAGAGCATGACTTCATCTTCGATGGAAAACTTCTCCAACCCGGGTTGCACAAACCTGGAGGCCAGGGAAAAAGCGTGCACCTCCAGAGGGACGGTGAAGTGAGCGCGGGTCTTGATGAAGCTGCGGACCCACAGCTCGCAATAACGTTCGAGGCCAAGCACCTCGATCTGAACGGTGTGCACCAGGGCATGGAACAGCGCCCGCTCGCTCAGCCGCTCGTTGAAGACGACGACGTCGAGGAAGGACAGCGATTCCATGTGGCTGATCTCGGGAAGATTGTGGAAGCCGAGAGCGCGGACCCGGGCGAAGAAATCCGGAGGAGAAACGCGATTGCCCTGCAGTTCGAGGGCGCGAACGCGCTCAAGCAGCGCACTGGAGAAGTAAGGCGAGAGCATGGCTTTGTGTTTCCGGACGAGCACGCTGGCGCGCGGATAATAAAGCTCGCGCTGCGATTGCAGGTAAGAAGCCAGCCAACGCACGGCATTGGCAATTTGCTCTTCAGTCGGTTGCATAATCGCAGAAACTTCCGGCTGGTTTTTGGGAATCTCCTTCTCAAGCGCCGAGTAGTAATGGTTGAGCGCACTGGCGGCAGCGGCGGACTTTCGCAGGATGTCGGGCCGGCCGAACCTGCTCAGGTCGCGGGACGAATAGCGCAGGCCAAGCTGGTGAGTGGCGCAATGCGCGCTCAACAGTTCCAAATGAGCCTGGTGCAACTCCGAATTCATTCGCAGGATGGCAGTCTCGCCATCGGATTTCCTGTACGACACCGAAGTACAACTCCTTCAAATTGGAAGAACACGGGGCCGGGGTACTTACTATTATATATGATTACGTTGACACTGTCAACGTAATTTTCGGGCGCAAGACGCAGGACGCATCCACGCCAAAAGCGGGCCTTATCGACACGGGGAAAACAACAAGCAAGCGGCCGCGGACGATGCGCCGCGCAGCCGCCTTACCTGACCAAGTACCTGGGCACAGCAGGGGGGAGGACTTGTACGATCAGGTATAACAATGTTATGTATACAGTGTCAACATAATTATTGGGCGAGGCGTTTTTTCGCAAGGAGGACAATAGTGGCCCGGCAGCCCGATCCCGATCTGGAGGAACGCATTCTGAAGGCCGCGCAGGCTTTGTGGAAGCGCGGGGGCGAGAAGGCGCTGACCATGCGGGCGGTCGCGAGGGCGGCGCACACCAACACACCCGCGGTGTACCGGCGCTTCAAAGACCGGCACGAACTGGTGCGCGGGTTGCTACTGCGGACGGTGGCGCGCATACGCAAGGGCTTCGAAGCGGGTACGACCCTCGAAGAAATGATTGAAGCCTACATCGATCTGGCGCTCGAAGATCCGCACGAGTACGAATTGTTCTACGCCCACGCGCGCGAGTTTACGCCCCGAAAATTGCCGGGCAAGCGGCAGCCGATTCGGGAATCACGGCCGAACTTCGCGCTGCTGGAACAGAGGTTGGTGAAACGGCTGGGTGGTTCCCTGCAGGATCAAACGCAACTGGCGCTGGCTTTGTGGGCGCTGGTGCATGGAACGACCACGATGCTGCTGCAAAGATCGATTCCTCACGGACACGAGAACGCGCTGAGATCGGCTTGCCGTACGGCGGTGCAGGCGATGTTGAACAACGCGTCCAGATTCTGTGAAGAGAAGGAGCGCTCAGGCGCATGAGCCCGGGTTTCGCGGTTTCGAGCGTAAAGGAGATTGGGAATCCCCACTCATGCGAAAGTCGGGCTTGACTGAGCCAACCGTCAGGACTGCGAGTACGATCCCGCGGGCTCGCTTCCAACGACGCCCCACAATTCTCAGCCGACGGGTATTTCTCGCCCGGAGCTTACTCTTATGAGGACTTTGAAAGTTTCTTTGACTGCGAGCGTCATCGGCACTGAAGACCGCGGGATGAAGAAAATCCGGCCGAGAGTTTTTCGATTGCGGCTTGATCCTGTCTCGCATGAAGATCGGCTGAAGACCACCCGCTCGCTGTTCGGCCAACATGGCTTCGATGGCTTCCTAAGGAACAGTGGACTTACCCTTACCCAGAACCAAGGATTGACGGTGTCCGGGTTGGCGCCCTTGGGGCTATTCCGCTAAAAAACGAGCACGAGTGCCCTGGGCTTGCAATACAGAGACCGCTTTGGAGTCGAAGGAAACAAATTCTTCCGCGCCCAACCAACCCCCTTCGTAG